>Ga0208459_1000391_pt1 | contig 51181 bp, 35 predicted proteins | sample AD_UKC087_MetaG_FD_184433 | JGI IMG/M metagenome (GOLD analysis project Ga0208459, IMG submission 184433) | Active sludge microbial communities of municipal wastewater-treating anaerobic digesters from USA - AD_UKC087_MetaG (SPAdes) (version 2) | ecosystem: Engineered > Bioreactor > Anaerobic >... | reverse complement strand
GTGGCGGCTTCCGGTTTTTCGCAGGAAGCTACCGTGAAAGGTGTTATTTACAATGGTACAACCAAAGAAACTATCCCCGGGGTGAGTGTAATGACGAGTGATAAAACAGGGGTAAGTTCCGAGATAGATGGATCTTTTACCGTTAAAGTCCATTCGGGAAAGGCCGTCAGGCTGGTGTTTAAAATCCTCGGCTATGCCAATGTAACTAAACTGCTGGACATCAAACCGGGCGAAACAAAGGAAATCAAGGTTGAAATGATGGAACAGGCCACCGCAATTGAAGGAGTGGTGGTTACCGCCGGAAAGTTTGAACAGAAATTTTCGGATGTAACCATTTCGATGGATGTGCTGAAACCCAATCAGATAGAAAACAGAAATACCAACAATATTACGAGTTCGCTGAATAAAGTATCAGGCGTGGATATCAATGATAATCAGCCCAGTATTCGTGGCGGCAGCGGATATAGTTACGGCGCGGGAAGCCGGGTAATGGTGCTGGTGGACGATTTGCCTATGCTTTCGCCCGATGGCGGCGATTCAAAATGGAATTACCTGCCTCTCGAAAACTTATCACAGGTTGAAATTATTAAAGGCGCTTCCTCTGCTTTGTTTGGTTCATCAGCATTAAACGGAGTTATTAATCTGCGGACAGCCTATCCGAAATCAAAGCCGGAAACCAAGATTTCTGTGAACAGCGGCTTGTATCTGAATCCCAAAAACCGACGCGCGGCCTGGTGGTACGAAGAGGATCCTTTGTATTCGCATACGGTGGCCGGTAAAATGGTTAACCCCTTATCTTTGTTTGGGGTAAAAAATCCGGGCTTTGGTGGCGTAAACTTCTTTCATTCACGGCAAATAGGCCAATTTGACCTTGTTGTAGGCGGCAACCTATACGAAAACCAGGGTTTCCGGGAGGATGAAGGTGAAGCCAGAGCCAGAGCCAATATCAATTTCAGATATCGGGCAAAAAAAATTGAAGGATTGTCCCTGGGTTTCAATGCAAATTATATGTATCAGGACAAGAAAAATTTCTTTTTATGGAAAGACTCGGATTCAGGAATTTACCGGCAGAACAATCCTGCTGTTCCCGTTACCGGGTACCGTATCAATGTTGACCCGTATTTTTTGTATTTCAACAAACGTGGCAGCAAGTACACCCTTAAAACCAGGTATTACAGGCAAACAAATCATAATGCTGACAGCACCATGAATAACGATGCCGACATAATCTATGCCGATTACCAGTATCAGCATAAATTCAAGGATAAGTATAATCTCACGGCTGGCGCAATGGGAAGCTACAGCAAATCCACCGCACTGTTGTACCAAACCGATCATCATGCTACCAACGCTGCCATTTACATACAGTTTGATGCTAAGGTTTGGAAACGAGTTTCGTTTTCGCTTGGTTTGAGAGGCGAGTATGCCCGCATTGATAAAGATGAGACAGAATCTTCCTTTTCGATAAGAACAAAAAAAGATACCTTTAACTTTCCGATAGAGCCTGTGCTGCGGGCCGGAATTAACGTGCAGGCAGCAGAATATACCTTTGTCAGGGCCTCCTTCGGGCAGGGATACCGCTTCCCATCAATCGCCGAAAAGTTTATCAGGACATCAATCGGGGGACTGAATATTTTTCCCAATCCGGATTTAAATGCCGAGTCGGGGTGGAGCGCCGAAATAGGACTTAAACAGGGTTTCAGGGTTGGCTCCTGGCTGGGATATGTGGATGTGGCCGGTTTCTGGACACAATATAAAAATATGATGGAATTTACTTTTAACGATTACCGCAAAGATGGCCGGACTGATACTACTTATACAGGATATGAAGATTATATTAAGAAATTTCTTGGGTTTAAATCTTTAAATGTTGGCCATGCCAGAATCGCAGGAGTGGATTTCTCGCTGATGGGCAAAGGCCTGCTGTTTGGATTCCCGGCAACCCTTGGCCTGAGCTATATTTACACCGATCCCGTTAACCTTGATTATGACGCCACGGATACCAACAGTTTTAAGGTTTTAAAATACAGAAATTATCATACGATAAAAGGTGATTTCGAAGTACAGGTGGCTTTTTTCACACTGGGACTTTCCTATATCTATAAAAGCCACATTATCAATATCGACAAAGCTTTTGAAGGCGAACTCATCCCCGGCATTTCCAAGTCGAACCTGCTCCCGGGCCTTAAACAATACCGTACGGAACACGACAAAGGATACCATGTCCTCGACCTTAGGATGCTTTTTGACATTAATAAGCAACATAGGATAGGACTATTTGTAAATAACCTGTTCAACACCGAATACATGACACGGCCCGGATATATCGAAGCCCCTATCAATGTGGCCGTTCAATATATGGTAACTTTCTGATGGGTGTCGAATTTTTGTGCCTGATTTTTCACCCGGAGGGCCGGCACAAGAAATTCTCGTAATCAGAAAGAGCTGTCGGTTCAGATATTTTCCTGGCAGGGATTATCCTGATATGATACATTCTCTACTTACGCTCATTCAGAAATTTCACATCATTTATTTTAAAACAGAAGGGGTTAATCCCAATCAAAAATTATTTGTTGATTTGACAATTAAGATTTTTTAACAAAAAAAAGCTACGTTATACCATAAATTTAAATTGTTTGTTTTTGCGCCTTATCTGCTGATAATCAGCGTATTGATTTTTGTGCATGAATGATTTTTTAACGACAGTCATAATATAGTGTTGATAATCAGCTCATTAAACAGGATTGGTATTATTAATTATTTTGTATTTTTGCGCTCCGAAAATATGCGGGTTAAAATAAAAGCATTCTGATGAAAAAAATTCTACTATTCCATTTTGTATTTTTAAGTTGTTCTTTCTTGGCCTTAGCTCAACAGGCAACCATCAAAGGCACCATCTTCAACGGAAAATCAAAGGAGACTATTCCTGGAGTAAATGTTATCCTGGACGAAAAAACCGGTGTGGCCTCCGACATCGATGGCCGGTACTCGCTAAAGGTCAATCCTGGTAAAGTAACTATTACTTATAAGTATATCGGGTACACGCCGGTCGTGAGAACCTATGACCTGAAACCCGGACAAACAAAAATTGAAGACATTGAGTTGTATGAGGAATCAATGGTAATAGAAGGGATTGTTGTTTCTGCCGGAAAATTTGAACAGAAATTGTCCGATGTTACCATCTCGATGGCCGTATTAAAACCCGACCGCATTGAAAAACAGAACACCAACAACCTGAGTGAGGTAATCAACAAAATCCCCGGAATTGATGTGTTTGACGGCCAGCCCAGCGTTCGTGCCGGAAGCGGCTATAGCTACGGAGCCGGCAGCCGCGTAATGGTAATGGTGGACGACATGCCGCTGTTATCGCCCGATGCCGGTGATGCCAAATGGAACTTTATGCCTATTGAAAATATTTCGCAGGTAGAAGTGATAAAAGGAGCCTCCTCTGCCTTGTTCGGCTCTTCAGCCCTTAACGGGGTTATCAACCTGAGGACCGCTTTTCCTAAAGACAAACCCCAGACCAAAATCACCATCAACGAAGGCGTATATCTTAACCCAAAACGTAAAGAGCTTATCTGGTGGGACGAATACAGGCCCGATTATTCCAATACATTAATGGCTAAAATCATTAACCCCTTGTCGTTACTGGGCATGAAAAATCCCGGATTTGGCGGAGTTAATTTTTCGCACTTGCAGAAATTCGGCCAGTTCGACCTGGGCGTGGGCGGCAACTTTTTCGAAGATCAGGGTTTCCGTTATCCTAACGGCGAATGCCGGGGCCGTGCCAACGTAAACCTGCGTTACCGTGTCAAAAAAATTGAGGGGCTTTCTTTTGGGCTGAATGCTAATGTTATGTATGCGGCCACTTCTAACTTTTTCCTGTGGGGAAATGCCGATTCGGCAGCCTATATGCAGCGCGAAGATGCGATAACTCATAATCAGGGCTTACGAGCCAATGTGGACCCGTATTTTATGTATTTCAACAAAAGAGGCAGCAAGTATAGCATGAAATTAAGATGGTTCCGCACATCTAACCTTTTTCCCAACGAACCCGATAAAAACAATATTTCCGACATTATTTTCGGCGACTACCAATACCAGCATAATTTCAAAGGGAAACACAACCTTACTGCCGGCGCATCGGGCAGCTACTCAAAATCGCAAGCTGATCTTTTCGGAGAACACGATGCCGTCAACTTTTCAATCTATGCACAATATGATGCCAAATTCTGGAAAAAACTCACATTATCTTTAGGAATTCGCGGAGAATACTTCCGCATAGATACCGCCGAATCGGAATCCACTTTTTCATATAAAATCAAAGGCAAATTACATACACTGCCTATCATGCCTGTGTTCCGTGCCGGATTAAATTATCAGGCAGCAAAATATACGTTTATCAGGGCATCATTTGGCCAGGGATATCGTTTTCCGACTGTAGCAGAAAAATTTGTGGAGACCAACCTGGGCGGATTAAACTTATTTCCCAACAAGCAGCTTAAACCAGAAACAGGATGGGCTGCCGAATTGGGAATCAAACAAGGTATAAAAATCGGAAAATGGAATGGCTATATTGATTTGGCCGGATTCTGGACTGAATATAAAAACATGATGGAGTTTACCTTCAACGATTACCGGCTTGATGGCAGGGCCGATACCAATTACACGGGTTTTGAAGAATACATCAATAAGTTTTTAGGGTTTAAATCGTTAAATGTTGGCCAAGCACGTATTTATGGCGTGGATGCTACATTTACAGGGCAGGGCAATTTGTTTGGCTTTCCGGCTACTATCCTGGCAGGATACACGTATACATATCCCAGAAACATGGATTATGATGCCTCAGATACCACAGGCAACAGCGTAAAAATACTTAAATACAGATACCTGCATTCGGTTAAAGCCGACCTTGATGTTACTATCCATTTCTTTACGCTCGGGATAGGCATGAACTATACCAGCCACATGATCAATATTGATAAGGCCTTTGAAGGGGAATTAATTCCGGGCATTGCTTCGTCCGACTTGCTTCCGGGACTTAAAGCCTATCGCGAAGAACACAACAAAGGTTATTTCGTGATGAACCTTCGCGGATTGTTTGATATTACCGAAACCCAAAGAGTGGGTGTCTATGTAAACAACCTGCTCAATACCGAATACATGACGCGCCCGGGTTTCATCGAAGCACCCAGAAATATTGCCGTACAATACAGCCTGACTTTCTGATAATATTGCCTGAAAAGAAGAATATTCTTATTTGTCCGCTAAATTGGGGACTAGGACATGCCAGCCGGTGTATCCCGCTGATAAAAATTTTAAATCAGGCCGGCCACCATGTAGTTATCGCAGCTGACGGACCTGCTGCCAGGCTGCTAAAAAATGTATTTCCCGATAATGAAAGTGTTATTTTCGGGGATTACAATATCAGGTATTCAAAAGGAGGCCACCTGGTGAGAACCATCCTTTGGCAAATACCAAAAATTTTGTTCCGTATTGCAGCGGAACACCATAAGGTAAAATCGATTGTAAAAAAATACAACATTGACACATTGATTTCCGACAACCGTTTTGGCCTGTGGAACCGAAAAATCCGTACAGTGTATGTTACTCACCAGCTATTCATCAAAAGCCCTGCGGGAAATCGCCTGGTTGAAAAGTGGCTGCAAAAGATTCACTTCTTTTTTATCAAAAAATATGATGTGTGCTGGATACCTGATTTGACGGGCGATTTCAAACTTTCGGGCGAGCTGTCCGGAAAGCATCCCTTACCCGCCAATGCGCGTTTTATTGGTCTCCTTTCCGATTTTTGCGATGCCCCTCTGCAAACCACCACGGGCTATGATGTGTGTGCCGTGATATCCGGCCCCGAGCCGCAACGCAGTATTTTTCAGCGCCTGCTGCTGGAACAATTGAAAAATTCCGGCAAGAAAGCAGTGGTCATTTTGGGTAAGCCTGCAGAAAAATCAATTAGTACGACAGACAAAAACATTACCGTATTTAATTATCTGACAGCCGACGAGATTAAAAAATATTTTATGTGCTCGGAATATGTTATTGCCAGGGCGGGATATTCCACCATTATGGATTTGGCGGTAACAGGCCGGAAAGCTATACTTGTGCCAACGCCCGGTCAAACCGAACAGGAATACCTGGCCGGGTATTTAAAACAGAAAAAAATTTATTATTCGACCAAACAGGAAGGTTTTGATGTAAACACAGCACTAAAAAAAGCTGCCAATTATTCCGGAATAAGCCATTGCTGCGATATGCAAAAACTGGAAGAAATAATTTTGAATACAATTTCATAACTATTGTTTTCTTTTTACTTAATTTTGACACAACGTATTTGAGATGCTTAAGCGAAATAAATGGCTGCTGATAATTCTCGGAGTCCTTATCATTGGATTTCTGATATGGTATTTTTGGAAGATAGTCGTTTATATTTTGGTTGCTGCCGTGCTTTCGGTAATGGGTAAACCGCTGGTGGTGCTGTTCGACCGTATCCGCATAGGCAAAAAAAAATTCCCTCATGCGCTGAGTGCCTTACTTACATTGTTTGCACTTTATGGTGTTATCTTTGGTTTTTTTGCGTTGGTTGTACCTATGCTGATATCGCAAATTACCACCCTGTCGTCGGTTGGATCCGATGAATTATTGCTCGGACTACAAGAGCCTATTAATTGGCTTGAAAACTTTTTTGTTCGCTTTCAGATAATGAAACCGGGCGACAGTATTGAGGCGCTGGTCTCTGCAAAACTGATGTCTTTTATCAGTTTTGCCAATGCAGGCGATCTGGCAGGGACATTGATTAGTTTTGCCGGCGGATTTTTTGTGGCTGTCTTTGCCATAGGATTTATAACCTTCTTCTTTCTGAAACAGGAACGTATGCTGATAAAATTCATCATGCTGCTCACACCTGTCCACCTCCAAACCGAAATCAAACACGTATACCTGAAAATCATCAAACTGCTTTCGAAATACTTCCTGGGACTAACCCTCGACCTGGTCATTGTTATGACATTGATTACAATCGGCATGACAATATTCGGATATAAGAACGCTTTGATGATAGGGGTTTTTGCCGGCATGATGAATGTTGTCCCCTATGTAGGCCCCATTATCGGCTGTATTATCGCCCTGGTATTTGCTTCCACAGGAATCATTGAAGCAGGCGGAACCCTTGAAACGGTACCACTGATACTTGAAGTATGCGGATCGTTGATGGTAATTAATGCCATTGATGCGTATGTATTTCAACCCTATATCTACTCCAACGTGGTAAAAGCCCATCCTCTTGAGATTTTCCTGGTAATATTGATTGCCGGCAGTACAGCAGGAATATTGGGAATGGTGCTCGCGATCCCATCATATACCGTGATTCGAATCATCGCAAAACAGTTCTTAATAAAATATCCGGTCATCAAACGCCTGACTCAAAACATCTGACCGTGCTGAATTCATGCATGAATGATTTTTATCATCTGTCAGCCGCGATGTCCGGAAAAAAAATAATGAATTACCTGCGGCTGAAAGGCTCATATTTTTTATCGATATTGCTTCAAAGACCTGTTCACAGGGGCTCCCCTTCTTTTTTATCAGTGGAGCCAGGGGCCTTTTGCAACCTGAGATGTCCCGAATGTTTTACTACCCAGGCTAACTTTTCGCGCCCCCGAGGTTTTATGACCATGGATACTTTCGAAAAAATTATGGAACAAACTGCAGGAAGCGTTTTTTATCTCAACCTGTATTTTCAGGGAGAGCCGTTTCTTAATGACAATATTTTTGATTTTATCGCCTGTGCCAAAAAAAATGGTTGTTATACTGCGGTTTCTACTAATGGGCATTTTTTAGACGAAGCAAACTCAAATAAACTGATCTGCAGCGGCCTCGACCGGCTGATTGTTTCTTTAGACGGAACCGATGCTGAAACATATCGCGAATACAGAAGAAACGGAGATTTTGAGAAAGTCGTTCAGGGGATTAAAACAGTGGTAGAACAACGAAAAAAAACGAAATCCAAACATCCTTTTATTGAAATACAATTTGTGCTGACACGCAAAAACCAGTCACAACAGCACGAAATTAAAAAAATAGGGAAACAACTCGGCGCCGATAAAACCACCGTAAAATCTTTTCAACTGTTGAATTATGAACGTGCCGGCGAATGGTTGCCCGATAGCAACTCCCGGTATTTAATTGCTGATGACGGCACTGTGAAAACAAAAAACAAGCTTCATAACCGTTGTTTTCGTATGTGGAGTTCCTGTGTGATTACATGGGATGGAGTGGTGGTTCCCTGTTGTTTCGACAAAAATGCCTCATATCCCCTGGGAAACATTCTTCATCAGCCGTTGAACGAAATATGGGACAGTGAAATTTCCCGTGAGTTCAGAAAAAAAATCTTTTCGCAAAGGAAAAACATTGATATTTGCATGAATTGTTGCGAATGATTTAGTAAACCAACAAATGAAAAAAATAGCCATTTTTGCCTCGGGCAACGGAAGCAACGCCGAAAATATCATCAACCACTTTGCCGGCAGCCAAAGCGTTGAAATTGCTTTGATACTTTGCAACAACAGCAAAGCTTATGTTATTGAACGCGCAAAAAATCACCGTATTCCCTGTATGATTTTTAAGTCAAAGGAGCTTAGAGAAACACCTGTTGTTTTAAATAAATTAAAAGAATTAAATATTGACTTCATCGTGCTGGCAGGATTTTTACTGCTGATCCCCACCGCTATTATCCGGGCTTTCCACAATAGGATCATAAATATCCATCCGGCTCTGTTGCCGAAATATGGCGGCAAAGGGATGTACGGCGGTTTTGTTCATGAGGCTGTCCGTAATTCGGGCGATACGGAAACGGGTATTTCCATACATTTCGTCAATGAAAAATACGATGCGGGAGCTGTAATATTTCAGGCGCGTTGCCCTGTTACACCGGAGGATACGGCAGAAACAATTGCGCACAAGGTTCATCAGTTGGAATACCGGTATTTTCCCGAAATAATCGAGAAGGTAATTGCCGGGAAAGCAGGAAGGCCCTCCGCAAGTTCCGTTTTATAAGCCTTTTGGGATGGAGGCTATCAGGTTTTTGGTATAGTCTGTTTTTGGGTTTTTGTAAATTTCGTCGGCAGGGCCGTATTCGACAATCTTACCGTTTTTCATCACCATCATGCGGTCCGACATATATTTTACCACCGAAAGATCGTGCGAAATAAATATCAGCGAAAACCGGTATTCTTTTTTCAACTCATTCAACAGGTTCAATACCTGTGCCTGTACTGAGACATCCAGCGCCGAAACCGATTCGTCGCAGATAATAAATTTTGGCCTGAGGGCCAGCGCCCTTGCTATGGAGATGCGCTGGCGCTGGCCGCCCGAGAGTTCGTGCGGGTAGCGGTCGTAAATGGTGTCGCCAAGGTTAACTTTATTGAGAATGTCTAAAACAGTTTTTTTTCTTTCCGTTGCATTGGCGCCCAATCCATGTATGCGCATACCTTCGCTAATTGCCTTGCCAACGGTCAGCCGCGGGTTAAGCGAAGAGTAGGGGTCCTGAAAAATTATCTGAAAATCTTTACGCAGCTTTCTCAGTTTGCTTTTGGAATAAGAACTGATTTCACTTCCGAAAAAAACAATTTTCCCTGATGCCGGCTCCACCAGTCTCAACAGGGTTCTTCCCAGGGTGGTTTTGCCGCAACCCGATTCGCCAACGATACCAAGAGTTTCGCCGGGGAATACCGTAAAACTAACATCGTCCACGGCTTTAAAAACAGAAGGAGTCTGAAACCATCCCCGTTTTATGGAAAAATGTGTTTTCAGGTTTACAGCTTCCAGTATGGGCTTGTTTTCATATTTCTTTTCGAGCTCCTGCCGGTGTTCTTCGGGTGGTATTTCATCAAAAATACCATCAATATTGTTTTTCATAAAACGTTCTACCGTGGGCAGTTGCTTGTACCGTATTCCCAGTTTGGGACGGCAGGCAAGCAGTCCCTTGGTGTAAGGATGTTGGGCGTTTTCAAAAATTGTATCCACAGCGCCTTGTTCCACTACGATTCCCTTGTACATCACCAGCACATAGTCCGCTATTTCAGCGATAACACCCAGGTCGTGCGAGATAAAAATTATGCTCATCTGGTATTTCTGCTGCAGGTGCTTCATCAGTTCGATGATGTTTTTCTGCACGGTTACGTCCAGTGCGGTGGTGGGCTCATCGGCAATCAGCAGCGAAGGCGTGCAACTCATGGCTATGGCTATCATAACGCGCTGACGTTGTCCTCCCGACAACTCATGAGGATAGGAACGATAGGCTTTCACGGGGTCGGGCAGCATGACTTCTTTGAACCACTCAAGAGTCAATCGTTTGGCTTCTTTTTTACTCACATGCTGATGCAGCATAATTGTTTCGTCCACCTGCCGGCCACATTTGTAAACGGGATTAAGCGAGGTCATCGGCTCCTGAAAAATCATGGCCAGTTCGGCGCCCCTGAATTTCCTTTTGTTTTTTTCGGGCAGGGCCAGGATGTCCGTAATGTTGCCTGTTTTATCGGTAAACAGGGCTTGTCCGGAAGTGATTTTTGAAATGCCGGACGGCAACAGGCCCATCAATGCCAGCGAGGTTACTGATTTTCCCGATCCGGATTCGCCCACTATGCCGATGGTCTTGCCTTTTTCAAGGGTAAAAGAAACATCGCTGACGGCATGAACCACGCCGTTTTCGCCTTTAAAATCAATATTCAGATGTTGCAGGTCGAGCAGGGGCATAGGTGTATAAAAAAGCCGCAACTATGTTGCGGCTGTATGGTTTTATTTTTACTGAGCGCTGCCGCTTTTTACTTTGTAACGGTCGCCGGTTTCCTTGATAATCATCCGGTACCAGTCGTCGCTGTACCTAGGGTGATCTACATTAGACGACTCTTTGGTTTTTCCGGGATATTTCACGTTTCCGTCCAGGTATTTTACAAATAGGTATTTGTAAAGTTCTTTCCAGCGGGCCACCAGATTGTTTCCGGTTTTCACAGAATACTGTGTGATTAGTTCTAAAGCTTTGGCCGGATTTTCTTTGTAAAGAGCCAAAGCGTTTTTATCTGTTTCAGGAACCTCGGTTTGAATATATTTTGTTTCCAGTTCTTTTTGCAGGGTTCGTATTTCGGGGATGATGTCGCAATAACGGGTATAGGCAAAGTTTGAAACCTGGTTGAATACCCAGAATGCGGCATTGTCGTTAAAGGTTACCATATCGCCGAGGCCGACAGCATAGGATTCAGGGACTTTGGTAATGCCGCAATACATAGGTGCATATACAGTGCTGTAGGTGTCGTCAACGCCAAACCAGATGATACCACCGATAGCATCGGGTAACCAGCCTCTGCATTGTGCCACAAAAGAGAACCCTGTCTGTTGTGTGGAGGTGGCTCTTTCGTGGATATAATCACCGCCATCCTGGCTCCAGGTCATAGGCCGCCAGCGGTAAGGGCATTTAAAGGGGCCGGCGCCGAGATCATTGGTCATATCCATCGGGGTGCCTTCAAAATGGTCGCGCATAATTTCCATCACATCATAAACCGAGAGTTTTCTGTCGGGTTTTATCCATAGCGGAAATCTGTTTTTGAGGTTTTCGCCCATCGCGTAATCCTGATATTGCGCCATTTCTTTGCTGAAACGGTTAAATCCGGCCCAAACACGGGCTTCGCAAAAACGGGCAGCGCCAAAATCTACCGGAGCATAAGCATCGGCAAAACTGAATTCGGCATCTTTGCCGGTAAAATAACCTTTAGTGCGGGCAAACTCAATAACGTCTGAAGAATAGATACATTCAATGGTGGGCAGGTCAATTTTTTTGAATTGCAGGTTGGTGATAGACGTTTTGCCATCGGCCAGCGGAAACGTGGTGATACGTGCCTGGTTGGCATGGCCGCTGATATAACCATCAGGAATACGCCGGGCTACCCATACGGCGCCTTTATTACCTACACCTTTACCAATCATTTCAAATATCCAGGCTTCGTTTTTATCGGCAATAGAAAATGATTCTCCCGAACTACAATAGCCGTATTCGGCAATCAATTCGCCGATAAGTTTTATGGCTTCACGGGCTGTTTTGCATCTTTGGAGGGCTATGTATATCAGGCTGCCATAGTCCATAATTCCCGATCTGATGGAATCTTCCAGTTCGGATCTGCCTCCATAGGTGGTTTCGCCAATGGCAAGCTGGTGTTCATTCATATTGCCCACCACGGAATAAGTATGGCGGGCTTGTTTTATTTTTCCACGGTATTCGCCGGTATCCCATTCATAAACATCCATCAGGGCGCCTTCGGGGTAATCCTGTGCAGCCCGGAAATACAATTCACCATAAAGCTGGTGCGAGTCGGCGGTATAGCAAATCATCACCGAGCCATCGGTAGTAGCTCCCTTGGTGATGATAAAATTAGTGCATGCATAAGCAGGCTGTTGTAAGCAAAAAGCAGCGATGAAAAAACAGGTAAATGCAACAAAAACTCTTTTCATAAGCATTGTGGGTTTGATTAATAACTTTGATAATTCTCTCCAAAAATACTTATTTTTTCGCTACAGGAACGATGATTTTTTATTTTGAGGATATGCTTCCCCGCGAAACAGCAGTCTTGTCGGCGAAATAGTCAAGGAAACAATTATATTTGTAATTTATATAAATTTTTTTATTTATTACGAATGAATGAGTTAAAATAAACTCAAATATTTTATATTTGCCGATTATGCGAAACGCCATTCGATACATTTTTGGAGTATTGATTTTATTATATGGCTCTGCTGCCTTTGCGCAGCAATATACTTACAGGCATTATACAGTGAAGGATGGCCTGGCGCAAAACCAGGTAACCACTTTATACCTGGATAAGCAGGGGTTTGTGTGGGTTGGCACCAAAGGCGGCGCCAGCCGTTTCGACGGGATGAAGTTTAAAAATTTCACCATGGAAGATGGGTTGACGGATAATTATATTGAAAGGTTTTTGGAATTAAACGGCACGCTGTTTTGTTTAACCTTAAAAGGTGTTTCGGTTTATCAGAACGAGAAATTTAATATCATAGCGAAATTCCCAAAAAGTAATTTAAACAGAATTGTGCTGTCCAGCGATTCAAGCAAGGCTTATGTGAGCTTCGGAAATAAAATTTTAATGACCAATGGCAAAACCCATGAAATTATTTATACCCACGATACAAAGGATGATATTTACAATTTAGTGTTGGATCCGGGCAGCAATAATTTGATTTTTTCAGTTGAGAAAAAATTATTTTGCCTGGAGCCGGGAAAAAAGCCGCAAATAATATTTGACAATTCGCATTATAAACTTTTTCATGACAACCACCGGGTTTATTTTATAGCAGAGGTAAACCAGACCGATGTGGACAAAAACGGATTATATAAATTGGTTGGCCGCCAGGCGGTAAAAATATTCGATAATAAAAATTCCACATTGGGAGAGTGTCATTTTATTGCATCCAAGGGGCACATTTTCATGTACAACAATAACACATGCTGGATGGAAATTGACACTGCCGGGCATGTTGTTGACCGAGATTCTTTACACGGCAGGTTTTTTTGGGCCTTTATTTGCGATAAAGAAGGCAATTATTGGTTAGGATCCGAAACCGGCCTTTTTCGCACACAATCATTTGCTTTCAGAAACTATGACGAAAAATCAGGCATGCCACTTTATATCTGGAGTATTTTGGAAAGTCCCGACAGCGCCATGGTTTTTGCCGGGTTTAACGGTGATTTGAGCGTGCTAAAAGATAATAAAATTTCTATCATCCCTCCCGCTGCATACCCATTAGAAAGGAGGAACCGGTTTTATATGAATGGGTTTTGCTCCGGCAAGGGAATGTGGATGTTGCCCACCGACGGAGGTTATGTGCTTACTTTCGATGGGAAAAAATTTGACAGGCTGTTTTTTAATATTGCAGATAAATATCCTGCCATTTTGTGTATGCACGAAGATACTGCCGCACACCGTATATATCTGGGCACCAACGAAGGGTTGATAATTTATGATACAGATAAAAAAACCTTTAAGGTTCATCCTACAGAAAAACACAATGTGCTGTTTGTGGAAGGCGACAAATATGGCAGAAAATGGATTTGTACCAACAAAAAAATTTATTTGTTTGAAAAAGACTCCCTCAAAGAACTGAATTTGCGAGGTTTTCCAAATGATGCAGGGGTAATTTCGTGTAAAAGAGATTCGCGGGGCAATATGTGGGTGGCAGCCAAAAATGGCCTTTTTCTTTATAACTGGAAAGAGTACATAAAAATTTCACCCGAAAATTATTTTTTCATCAGTCTTTATCGCAACCGTTATTTAATAGCCGGCAATGTTAATGGTTTTCTATATATCGATCTGGATGCTTTTTATTCTTATAATCCCGATTGCTGGAAATTTTTCGACCATAACAACGGCTTTTCCGGGATAGAATGCGGACAAAACGGAACATGTATCGATAGCCGTGGCAATGTGTGGATACCTACCTCAGAAAGTGTGGTAAAATTTATGCCCGGGCGGCTTACAAAAAACAAAGTTCCGCCTTTTCTTATTCTTTATTCTTTCGAAATATCCGGAAGAAATCTTATGTGGGAAATGGCTGGCGATGAGTCAAACGATACGAACCAAACCATTCAAATTGATTATACATATCGCAATATTAGGATAGCCTTCCATGGCGTTTCGTATTCATGTCCCGAAAAAGTATTGTACAAAACAAGATTATTGGGGTTTAATGATGCATGGTCGGATTCAACCGCCGAAAATAGCGTGGTATTTACCAATCTTTCGTATGGACATTATGTTTTTGAGGTTTTGGCATGCAATGCTGATGGCGTGTGGACAGAGAAACCGATGAAGGTGCATTTTGTTATACATGCGGCATTTTGGCAAACCGAGTGGTTCATTACGATCATGTCGTTAATTTTCGCGTTTGTGATTGGTATCGTTGTTTATTTAATAATGCAGGCCAAAAGGAAAAAAGAACTTCAGCAATTGGCAATAGAAAAAGAACTGATCAGTTTGCGGGTTAAAACGATTAATGCACAGATAGATCCCCACTTTGTATTTAATGCCATCACCGCTATCGGTGCCGAAGTACAGGTAAACAATGTGGAAAAGGCCTATTCATATTTTGTTAAAGTGTCCAATTTGTTGCGCAATTCATTGCAAAACAACGATAAAATTCTGCGTCCGTTGTATGATGAAATTGATTTTATTAATAATTATCTTACCCTCCAGAAATTCAGGTTTGGCGAACGTTTTGATTATACGGTAAACGTTTCGAACCACGTCGACATGAAATTTGAAATTCCCAAGATGTGCGTACAAACTTTTGTTGAAAATGCTTTGAAACACGGCTTGGAGCATAAAAAGTCGCTCGGGCGGCTGAAAATTGAAATTACTATGGACAATAGGTATCTGGTGGCCGAAATTACCGATGATGGAGTTGGGAGGGAAAAAGCGGGGAAGTTGAATATAAAATCAACAGGGATTGGGTTAAAAACCCTGAAGAAGTTTTTTGATATTTATAATTCATACAATACCGAAAATGCCGGCTTTGAAATCACCGATTTGTTTGATAAGATGGGAGAAGCTGCCGGAACCACGGTGAAACTAACCATTCCGTTGAGCTATAAATTTGTTATTTAACCCAGATTGCGCAAAAGGAACATAGTGAACTATTGTGCAGTGGGAGGGATTGTGCGTTGCATCCGGGTAATCTGGATTCAGCCAAACACTACATCTGTTTGGTCTGCAACAGAAAGAGTTATTTTTCGTCCTAAAATCAGCGCGCGGTTGTCGTCAAGATGCCCGGCGGGAAACCCGAAACATACTGGATAATCATAGGCTGACACATGTTCGGCGATAATTTCATAGGCCGTTTTTCCAAAAGGTATGGTGTTGTCGTTCATATTATTCATCCCGCCAACAATAAGCCCTGCAAGGTTTTGCAGCTTGCCGCTGCGTTTTAGTTGTACCATCATCCGATCGATGTGGTAAAGATATTCTTCAAGGTCCTCAATAAAAAGTATTTTCCCATTGGTTTCTATATCAGAAGCAGAACCACTCAGGGAATATAAAATTGACAGGTTGCCACCAGTTAATACACCTTCGGTTTTACCTGTCCTGTTATAGCTATGGTTCGATGTGGCGTAAGAAAGTTCTTCTCCAAACAGGGCTTTTCTGAGGCTCTCCAAAGATTCAGGAGTGTTGGCAGAGAAATTTATTGGCATAGAACCGTGCAGGGTTTCTATACCGAAATTTTTATTAATGTGAGAATGCAGCACGGTAACATCGCTGTAACCTGCTATCCATTTGGGGTGAAGCAGAAACTTTGAAAAATCAAGTTTGTCAATGATACGCATGGTGCCATATCCGCCCCGTGCACAAAGAATGGCTTTAATTTCAGGATCGTCGAGCAATTTCTGAAAACCGTCAAGCCTTTCTTCATCTGTTCCTGCATATTGGTTGTTGCTGTAAAACAGGTTGGAGGCATAAACAGGTTCAAGTCCCCAGTTTTTTAGGAGTTCAATTGCAGGCTTGAGTTCTTCGATACTGATCTTTCGGGCGGGAGCAGCAATGCCGATTTTGTCCCCTTTACTAAGATTTTGTGGTGTCTTCATGCTGATGTAGTGATTATATGTGGTCAGGACTAAAGTCCCTGATCTGACAGATGTTCATTATTAACCACGGCATTAATGCCGTGGTTAATAATGCCGGAATCTTTATCCAGGGCTTCATTCCTGATAAATTTTTCATATTCCTGAGCAAACGTAACTTTCTTATGATGGGCTTCCTGTCCGTTAATGTATTTTCTAACATTGTCCAACGCTGATTCGCTTACGGATACTGCATAGTATTCATCTGCCCATCCAAACTTTGTTTTGGTAATTTTCTTATCATTGATCCAATGAGCAGATTCCCCTTTTATCAATTGCAAAACTTTAGCAATACTCATATCAGCATTAAGTCCGAACAAACAATGCAAATGATCTGTATATCCATCTATGGTGTCAATAAATAACCGTTTAACTTTCGCATTTTCTTTAACATGGGCGATCACACTTTTTCTGGTCTCATCCGTTAAAAATGGATATCGGTTTTTTGTTCCCCAGACTGCATGGATCATAACTTTTACAAAAGGCATACTGTTTATTTTCAGGGTTAACCCCGATTATTATTGTTGTTCCAAATACATTATTAAAAGCCAAAGCTAAGAAATTTATTATTACTAAAAATACTTTTTAAGGGCTAAAGCCCTTATAAGCACCTGGCTCATGTACCAACGGACTTCAGTCCTTTAGTATGTAGCAGGAGAGAATTCAGGGTTTTAGCCCTTTCAGATGTCAATTCTCAATTATCCCAATTTAAGCAATAGAAATTTTCGAACATGTCCAAATGATAAAACAATCTATTGCTTTAATTGGGGTTATCCCGACTTAGAAAATGTTTCCCGACAATTTTTCTTTGTCGGGATTACATTTTCTTTGTCGTTTACGCAAAAAAATGACCAACGAATATGTCAAATAATCAAAATGTTATGAAGAAAGTGTCCTAATGCTACGCGTTAGAAAAATTTAATGCGTAATTCGGGATTATCCATATAAATCAGCCGAAATAATTAATTTTGCAGTTATAAAAATCTTGCGAAAAACATTAAAAACACGCAATTAAATGGTAACAACAGAAAAAAAATATAAACGCACCACCATAACATCTGCCCTGCCTTATGCCAACGGGCCCGTACATATCGGCCATCTTGCCGGCGTATATGTGCCTGCCGATATTTATGCCCGCTATTTACGATCAAAAGGCGAAGATGTTGTTTTTATCGGCGGCTCCGACGAGCATGGGGTTCCAATAACCATTAAAGCCCGCCACGAACACTGTTTGCCTCAGGATATAGTGGATAAGTACCACCATATCATCAAAAAAGCTTTCGAAGAATTTGGAATTTCTTTTGATATTTATTCACGCACTTCCAATAAAATTCATCACGAAACATCTGCCGAGTTTTTTAAAACACTTTACGATAAAGGTGAATTTATTGAAAAAGTTACCCGGCAATATTATGATGAAGAAGCTAAGCAATTTTTGGCCGACAGGTATATTACAGGAACTTGTCCGCATTGCAATAACGAAAGGGCTTACGGTGACCAGTGCGAACAATGCGGCACCTCGCTCAATGCCACCGACCTGATAAATCCCAAATCGGTGTTAAGCGGGAATCCGCCTGTACTGAGAGATACCAAACACTGGTTTTTGCCTCTCGACAAATACGAACCCTGGCTCAGACAATGGATATTGGAAGAGCACAAAGAATGGAAAACGAATGTGTATGGTCAATGCAAATCATGGCTTGACCAGGGCTTGCAGCCACGTGCCGTTACGCGCGACCTTGACTGGGGCGTGAAGGTGCCGGTGGAAGGCGCGGAAGGGAAGGTGTTGTACGTGTGGTTTGACGCGCCCATAGGTTATATCTCCGCCACCAAAGAATGGGCTGCCGCCAACGGAAAAAACTGGGAAACCTACTGGAAAGACAAAGAAACCAGGCTGCTGCATTTTATCGGCAAAGACAATATCGTGTTTCACTGTATTGTTTTCCCCGCCATGCTTCATGCCGAAGGAAGCTATATCCTGCCTGACAATGTACCGGCCAACGAGTTTTTAAACCTCGAAGGTGATAAAATATCCACTTCGCGCAACTGGGCGGTATGGTTGCACGAATACCTGGAAGAATTTCCCGGGAAACAGGATGTGTTGCGCTATACACTCACGGCCACGGCACCGGAAACAAAAGATAACGACTTTACCTGGAAAGATTTTCAGGCACGTAACAACAGTGAACTGGTGGCTATTCTCGGCAATTTTGTAAACCGCGCGCTGGTGTTGACACACAAATTCTATAATGGCGAAGTGCCTGCCTGCTCTACTATTACAGAGTATGACAAGCAGGTGTTGAACGATTTGGCCGGATTTCCTGCCACCATTGCCGAAAGTCTTGATGCGTTTCGTTTTCGTGAAGCGCTTGCCGAAACAATGAACCTGGCGCGCCTCGGAAACAAATACCTTGCTGAAACAGAACCCTGGAAGCTAATCAACACCGATGCAGAACGTGTGAAAACCATTATGAATATTGCCCTTCAGATATGTGCCAATCTAAGCATTGTGATGGAACCGTTTTTGCCCTTCTCTGCTGCCAAACTAATAGGCTTGCTTAATGTTTCAAAACATACCTGGCATGATGCTGGCCGTAGTGATTTGTTGATGCCCGGGCATAAAATCAGCCGAGCAGAATTACTGTTCGAAAAAATTGAAGATGAGGCTATCGATTTTCAGTTGAAAAAACTACACGATACAAAAAAAATAAACCAGGCGAACAACATCGTTTTACAAGCAGCAAAAGAAGCTATACAATACGATGATTTTACACGTATGGACCTGAGGACTGCCACTATACTGGAAGCCGAAGTCGTGCCTAAAACAAAAAAACTTCTAAAATTGAAACTCGATACCGGCATTGATGTAAGGACGGTGGTTTCGGGCATTGCCGAATATTACCAACCCGACCAGATCATTGGTAAAAAAGTGGTGATGCTTGCCAACCTTGCCCCGAAGGAGATCAAGGGAATACCTTCGCAGGGTATGATACTGATGGCTGAAAACAGCGAAGGCAAATTATGTTTTGTAAGTCCTTCGGAAGATTTTCACAACGGTTGTGTGGTGAAATAAATTATTTTTGAAAAAAATTGGCCCCTTAGTTCGATGGATACCTGCCTGCTGGCAGGCAGGGAACGGAAGTAAACATAAAAAAGGATTCAAAAGATTTTTGTTTACGCATTAGAAAGTCTGAAGGATGGACGGATATCCGTAAAAAATTTTACCTTTGCAAAAGTTTTGGCCCCGTAGTTCAATGGATAGAACGGAAGTTTCCTAAACTTTAAATACAAGTTCGATTCTTGTCGGGGCTACGGAAATAAAGTGATACAACAGGTGTCGCTTTTTTTTTGTAAATTTGATAAAGAGAAAAACGATAAATCACAAAAATCCATTACTAAATCAAAGTTATGAGAAAAGCCATTATCCTGATTATTTCAATATTCATCTTTCAGATGACTAAGGCCAGCCCCGGAGATTCGATTTTTAATATGACGTACATCCATAATCTTCATATCACTTTTCCTTATCCGAATTTTTTCGATTCCCTGATTTATACGAATATTACCGATGAATATATTCCTGTTGATATAGACTTTAACGGAGAAATATACAGCCAGGTGGGCATTAAAGTAAAAGGCAATTCATCATTCAATAACCCAAGCCAGAAAAAATCTTTTAAGCTTGATTTTAATACTTTCGTCCAGGGACAGGATATGCACGGGCTTAAAAAACTTAATTTCAACAATTCTTTCAAAGATCCATCATTCATGCGCGAAAAGCTCAATAATGATTTTCTGATTAGTCACGACCTTCCAGCCCCGCGGGTTACCTACTGTAATGTTTACATGAACAACCAGCTTTGGGGATTATATGCCATTGTGGAAGAGATTGATGATGAATTTTGTACACGATGGTTTAATAGCAATGATGGCAACCTGTTTAAAGGCGACCCCCATGGCACACTGCAATGGAAAGGAAGCATGAACCAGCCGTTGTATGAATCCGATTATGAACTTAAAAACAACAGCTCTGTAAACGACTGGAGCGACCTGATATCCCTGATCAATGTGATCAATAATACGCCTGATGCCAGTTTGCCTGCAACCTTGGATCAAAAGATGAACACGGAAGATTTTATACGACACTGGGTGGCGGAAAATATTTTTGTAAACCTTGATTCCTACCTGGGCAGTGGACATAATTACTATATTTATCATGATACGGTTACTGATAAGTTTCAGTGGATTGCGTGGGACAGCAACGAATCATTTGGAAGCTTCAAAATGAACCTCAGTACCAGCCAATTGAAAAATCTCGATATGTATTTTGTTGGGCAGGCCGGTGCCAGGCCACTTTGTGAAAATCTGTTAGAAAACTCCCATTATAAAAACCTTTATGATATGGCTTACTGCCGGCTAAGGGATGATTTTTCCAATTTATATTTCGATCCAATCATTGACTCGTTGCGGCCGGTAATTCAAAGCAGCGTGTATTCCGACCCGAAAAAATTTTATAACAATGCCAAGTTTGATTCAAGTTTTAACTATGATGTGAAGTTGCCGGAAGGTATTGTTGTTTTTGGGTTAAAACCGTTTATTGCAGCTCGCAGTGTGGCTATTCAGAACAGTATTACCGGTCATGGTGTGGATTGTTCGCTGCAGGTGTCTGAAGGCATAAGCCCGTTGCACGGGATAAATGTTTATCCCAACCCTGCGTCAGCCGTGTTGTATATTGAAGCGGGAATCCCCATTGAAAAAACAACACTTTATGATCTTCAGGGACGATTGGTGCGGACTTACTGCATAACCGCCGGATTTATTGATATCAGCGACGTTAGCCCGGGTATGTATGTGCTTAGGATAAACGATGGCCTGTACGGGAAAATAATTATTAACTAATTTTCAAAATTTTCCAGGTATTTGTTGGTGTATTACCAATGTGCAATCGGTATAAAAAAACCAATGAATTGTCTGAAACCAAAAAAATATCATAATTTTGTCCCTGATTAGTTATCTGAAATAGTTTATAATACCACTCGGCCCCGTCTTCTAGTGGTTAGGAAAATAGATTCTCAGTCTAAAAACATGAGTTCGATTCTCATCGGGGCTGCCACTTTTACAGTAAAAAAACGACCCATTCAAAATTATTTGAACCTTACTGTTACCTGCTGATTGGGTGCAGCATCAAAAACAATAAAGTTTGTATTGTCTTTTTTCACAATGGAGGCCTTGCCTATCCTGGCTTCAATGGCCGTTGGTTTTTTATACGCCTCGAAAGAAATATTTTTTATGGTAATACTGTCGGCGGTTTTTACGGTAATAATAGCTGATTCATCATTTTCGTTCACAAAAAAACGTGTTTGTCCAAGCTTTTCCCAATAGTCCGCAACGGCTTCAATGGTGGTTATCCAGGTGTTTTCCGATTTAACTTGTTTTACTAAGTTTATCAGGGGTATCATGGTTGAATCACTATGTCCGACATATAGAGGATGTCCCAGGTAAACCATAAGTCCATTATATGGCTTTATGGCATATTCCCAGGTGTTGAGTAAATACTTCTGATAAAGTTTGGCATCCTTTGTCAGCTTGTCTTCAGAATAGGCTCCATTGAGTATTTGTTCAAAGAAAAAGTAATCATCATTCAAAATGGGGGAAATTTCCAACAGACCCGAATATTTGTACAGGCCGTTGCCCGAAATACATATTTCATAGGGGAATGCGCAGCCATAAAAACTTTCAAGGTTGTCCACACCTATGCTGGAATCGAATTTGTATCTGCGTCCCGATAAACATTCTAATCCCAGAAAACTGCTTTTTGTAAACGGAAACCGAAATCCCGTAAAAGATTTATTCCAGAATAATTCGTTAGCAATAATGTTTTTACTGATTTCGTAATAGGGTGCAGTTTGGTTATTAAGTTTACCAAAACCATTTGATTGCAAAGAATACTGTTTTAAGAAATCTCTTATAATGCTGTCGGGTTGCTCATTGACAAAAACTGTTGGGGCGATTTTTTCTTTTTCAAAAAAATCCATCAGGCGTCTGTATTCACTTATTTTACCGGAAGAATTCAGGGTGGCGCAAAATGCATAACGGTGCGCGTCGGGCCAGATGTTAAGCCGCAACGAGCTGTTATTTATTTTATAAAATGACGTAAGAACATAATGATAAAATTCGCGTATCTGTTCTGCACTCCAGTATCCGCCGGCATTTGACGGGTGCAGCAGGTAGGAGGTGGGAAGCAAAAAACTCATGCCTTTTTCGTAACGGTTCTGCACCAGGGCAGGAATGGTGTCTTCATTGCTGAGCCAGCTTGCCAGTACTTTCAGGCTGTCGGAATACATAGTGTCTATCACCAACGACCAAACATCCTCGGTAAATTCCGCTATGAAATTACCTTGCAATTCTTTGGTAATGGATCCGTCCAATCGATATCCTTTGATGTCTTTTTCAACCAGGGATACTCCGAAACACTCTCCTAAAGCCCAGTTGCCGGGGGTTATGATGCCGTATAAACTGGTTCTGTCGGTGGCGTCGGGAAGGTTTCGGCCGATGTTGTCTCCTGCCACCAGAATACCTCCATTTTTTACCCAATTCACTATAGTTTGGAGTTCTTCATCTGCCATAAAAGTCAATGAATACCTGCGGTCGGCATCATGGTAACCGGCAGCGGTGGGGAGTATCATTATATTGTAACGGTTCAGCTCCTGCGGATCAAGTAAAATATCCCTGGATTTTAGCGTAACAAAGGCTCCAAGCCTGTTGAAGGTCTGCATGGCAATATTAACGCCTTCAGCAAGCACCCCATTCCCCAGATTTGATCCCGTGGTAACAATCAATACCCTCGGCAACATATAGCCCTGCTCGCTTTCAGAGGGCGTATCAGCCACATTGTTTTTGTTGTTGCACGATAACAACAGGCTTAACATTATAAATAGCAAGAAAAAATGACGTAGTGTTTTCATCAGTCTAATATTTCAATGGTTACATCCTGATTAGGATAAATGTTGAAAAATAAAACATTGCTCCTGGCATTATATATTCCATCGGCTGCACAATTGGTGATCCTGAATTTTTTATTTTTCGTCTCCAGCCTGATGGTAAGCGGGTGGTTATATATTTCAGGATTCAGCGGGCAATCCACACGAAGAAAAATGGCATTTTCGTGTGCCGAGGTTTTTATAACGGCGCTGTTCCGTTGTTTACTATATTTACCGATAGCCGAAATGGGGGCAATCCAGTAGCCGGAGTTTCTTACCAGGCGGATTTGTTTTACAAAATCGGCAGGGGTAACGGTGTAGTTATTGGTAACGTTATGCGATTCGTACAGCTTATACTCCTTTGAAATCTTTGGGAAAATATGATGGTAAAGCAACACCGTCCACGAATTTTTATTGTTGGCCAAAATTGAATCCAGTATGGTAATTGAAGGGTTTTCCGAGTTTAGGAATACCACGCTGTTGAGTTTCATAAAGTCATTATTGGCATTTTTTCCTGGTGTGGCCTCGCCTGTCCTGCCGAACAGAAATCCCGCGTTTTTTGCCGCGTTGACCACTATGTCAGGCGAATTTGAATATGGGTAATGTATAACCGAAATGTTGATTCCTAATTTGGCCTCAAGGCTTTTCTTACTTTCTTGAAAATCTTTTATTATCTGGGCTGCAGACATGCCCGCGTATTTCTTGTGTTCGTTGCCATGAAAAGAAATTTCGTGACCTTCATAAATGATGTCATGTACCTGTTTTATGCCAAGTCTTTTTATGGCAAAGCTTCCTTCTTCAGCAATCAGTGAGGGCGTTTCGTGCAGCCACGAATCTACCAGCCCGAAGTTTGCCTTCAGGTTATATTTTCCTAATGTTGGCAGCGCGTATTCGTATTGGCTGTAATCCGCATCATCAAAGGTAATGGATACGGCGCCGGCCCGGTTGCCGTAGTAAGGGCAAATGGAAAATTTTGTGGCGGGGTCTTTGGTTTTAGGCGTTGTGTCGGCAATCACATCCAGGTGGGCAAAAAGTGTTTTTAGCGTGTCGTAAATGGGCTTTAACCGTGTTGTATAGGATGGCTGTTCCCAGGTTGCCCAGGTGTATTTGTACGGCCTGCTGATGTTGGTTTTGGCAGTTGTGTTTCCTTTTTTGTCGGTTACGTAATAAAAAATTTTAAAGCCCGGTGTGACAGAACTTTCAATAGCTTCGGTACCCGGCACATCGTCAAGGACCGACCGGGAGGAAGGATCGCTGACATTAAGCAGCAGCCATGGCAAACGGATTTCAAGAGTTTTTGTCTGGTTGTCCCAATACCAGTCGGCATTGGAATACCTGGGGTCACTGCTATTGCCATGATGCAATGTACCCTGATTAAAACAGACAGAATCAATTTTTTCGCCCATGATGGTTTCTTTTCCTCTGTTGGCTAACAGCAATTGTTCAGCATAAATACCGTTATTGTTGTATTTTGAAGCGTAAACAGGAATGATGTCTTTCACAACATCAGTATATAGCAAATATTGATCGTCAACCAATATTTTTGCATTGTCAACGGATTCAATTTTTAGGAGAAATTCGATTCCATTGCTTATTTCTTTCTCAATTCCTGGCAATTTGTGATTCCCCTTTTTTTTGTCATAGGTGTCAAAAGCAATCAGGAGGTTGTTTTGGTTCAGATTGAATGTGGGCAGGCGCAATGTAAGGTAAAAGTATGCGGCATCAGCATCGGCAACAATAAATTCTTTGTTTCCCGCGGGAATTTCTTTCCAGTCATTCAGTTTGCCGTCAACAGTCTTTGTGCGTGATTCCACGGCCAGTATCCCATAATTTTGTTCGGGATTTTCCATATTGTGCCACAGTTTTCTTCTTTCGGCGGGTTGCTGAAAATCCATGACAAGCCAATTATGTTTGTACCATTCGTCAGTCCATTCAAAGTAGAGGCCTCCGGCACATGCCGACTCGTGGATGTCTGTGGTCAGGATTGATGATAAGTGGGCTTGTGCCAGTTCGCTGTGGCCGCCCTGATGAAAGCCCTGCGAGCTGAAATGACTGTTTCCCCTGCTGGAGGGCAGGCCATATTCTGCTATAAGCAAGGGTATGCCTTCGTTACGGCTTTTGAGGTCTTTTAAATATCCAAGAAAATTATCATTTTGTCCCCGGTTGTTTTTTGTAGTACGGTATTTTTCTTCCATAAAGATATAATCAGGATAATAGGGATAAACATGATAGGAGGCAAAAATGTCGGGCACGAACAACTCCGAGGATTGGAATTTTGTAAAATCAATGCTTACCAGATCGTTGTCGTATTCCCTGATTTTGTCATTGTCGATAAACTCGTAGTTATGATACATCGGATCAAGAGGCAGCCAGTTTACAAAGGAAACCGGGTGTTGTTTCAGGAAGGTCTGTGTCTCGTAGTGAACCAAATAATCCATCATTTTTGCCAAAAATACTTCCATGGCCGAACCTTCATTTATTGAGACAAACAATCCCGGGTATTTTGTTACCGATGCATTCACTGCATTGGTAAACATAACCGATTTTGGTTCCCATTCCCTCCCCAGCAGATACCCAATAACATATTTGGAAACATCGGACGAATATACCCCGCTGGCATGTCCGGCTTTAGGTTTGAGATATGCTTTGCCATTAATGACCTCCACGGCTTTCCTGATTTCTTTCTGATATGATTTCATAAAGCTCGTATTCAGGTAATTTCTGTCGAGGGGTTCTTCGGTCCATATTCCCTGCAGGATATAAAGACACCGGTTTTGGTTGTTCAGATTATAATAAGCAAGGGCGTCGTAAAATTCGGGGGGCAGTATGGTATATACCCGTATTACATTCGAGTTCATTTTCCCTATCATGCGGAACCATTGAAGGTAATCATCAAAAGATAATGAAAACTCAACCGGGAAATAACCGGGCATAGCAGTGCCAATATTCACCCCCTTCAGATAAATGTCTTTCCAGACACTTTTACGACTGCCGTCCACCACCCGGGGCTGTCTTATTTTGAAGTAATTTCCGTTGGCTATAGCATAATAATTCACTTTGTGACGCAACTTGACCAATTCTTCTTTTGATAACAATTCCACCGGAAGTTCAGTTTCTTCTTCCTGAATCAGCGATTCCTTTTTTGTTCGCGCATCTTCTATTTTCAGCATTTGATACACAACAAATGCAAGCAGCATTACCAGAAACAGTATTATGAGATACTTTGCTTTCATCAGAACGATTGTTTAACCGAAAACCGGATATTCATGCTTTGATAATACTTATTATAAAAATAGCTTCCGCCCAGCGAAAAACTGGTTTTATTTTTCTCGTATCCTAACTCTAATGTGCCATTGTACTGATTGGTGTTATAGTTGTCCCGTCCATACATGAATTCAAAATAATTGTAAAATCCCTTATAGCTATAGAATTCTGATATCATGGCGCCCAGTATGGTTCTGTTGGAAGGGGAATAATACAATGGCGAAACATATTTGTAGTCCATGTCATAAAGGTTTACGCCGAAGGTTATGTTGGGATTTTTCAGAAATTCCTTCAATTCATATTTGAGTTCAATTTTAAACCGGGTGTTGGTATTGTTCCTTTTTTCAATGGTATCGCGGGATTCGTTTACAAATACACTGTTGTCCCTGATGACGCTGTATCGGTACATACCTCCCAGGCTAATGCCCCTGTAAGACAATATTAGTGTGTTTTCGGCAAAATTATGCCCCACTTTATTCCAGTAATAAAAATAATCGTAGGCGGTTGTCAGGTAATTTCTGATTTTAAATTTTTTAATTGAATAAGCAAAACTCCAGGTGCCTCCGAACGAAGTTATCCGGGAATCATTGATGCTGGCACCTGCATATACGCTAATACGGTGAGATTTTAGGATAAATAAGGGATTGATCAGGGTATTGTCGAACCACCGGCGGACATCGGACAGATACAGATTGTCGCGCTGCGAATAATCCCAGAGCGTGCTGACGGTAAGCGAAAAGTGGTCGGTCAGGCGTTTGTTGAATGCATATTTCTGGACAAATGCCGATATTTTGTATGCCGGCGTATCTTTGATGGCCGAAGGTTCTTCTTCGGTAATGTACATCAGGGTGGCGCTTACTGAGGAGGCTAATTCACTTTTTACATTGGTATACTTAGTGATATAATCCTGATTCCCGGGATCAAGTGATAATGCCTTTTTATAAAATTTCAAGGCGGAGGAAGGCTTGTCTTGCCAGTAATACATTTTCCCTATACCAGCCCATGCCTCGGCCAGGGTGCTGTCTATTTCCAGCATTTTTTTATATGCCAAAGTTGCCGAATCCAGGCGGTTGTTGACAATATGAATAAAAGCCATATCGGCGTAAACATCAGCATCCTGATTGTTTACCGCCAACGACCGTTTTAAACAGGCCGCCGCTTTGGGGTAGGATTCCTGTTTGGTATAACACCGTGCCATTCCATTCAGGATGTCTGTATTATCAGGATATTGGTGCAGCAACCTCTCGTATCCTTCAAGTGCCTTATCATATTGTTTCAAACGGTAATGATTGTTTGCAATACCAAATTTTGCATCATAATTGGCTGTGTCTATCAGCAATGCTTTTGTGTAATATTGATTCGACAATTCAAAATTACCCAAGGCACAGGCCTCCTGCCCTTTGTTTATAAGGTAAGAAACGGAGGTGCTATCTGTTGCATCTTGTCCATACAACGAAAAAAAATTGCCTAACAACAATAAAATGATTCCTGTTTTTAATTTATTAAAACGCATATTCAATTCTCAAATGTTTTAATCCCTTTTCGTTCAAATTTATTCCAGTTGCTTTTTTTCTGCATGATGTAGGCGATACCCTTTAATTGTGCGAACATCTTAAAAAATTCATAAGAGACACTGCCGATTATGCTGGTAACAAGCAGCAACAACCAATCACCAAAAGTGTTATACCGCAATGTCTTTCTGTCGATGCTGAGATGGTTTTTGCTTTTAGTCTCTAATACAACGGTAATAACGCTCATAATAATGGTTGTAATTAATAGTACACTGATAAGCAGCAAAAGTATCCATTGGGCATCAATATCTTTCACCAGTGAGAGCACGATGAGAAATACGAGGCTGAATATTTTCATAAAGGGTGCCAGAAATTCAAAAATAAAATAATAAGGCATGGCCAGCAATCCTGTGGCTCCATATTTGGGTTCAAACATAATCTTCCGGTGAAGCTTCAGTGATTCCCCCAATCCCTGATGCCATCGTGCCCTTTGCTTAAAAAGGTTTTTGTGGTTGTCAGGAACTTCTGTCCAGCACACAGGATAAGGAAGAAAGGTTACCTTGCCTTTTATTTTGTTCTCACGGTAATAACGCCACAACCTGATCACCACCTCCATGTCTTCGCAGACGGTCTTACTTCGCAATCCGGCGGTTTTAACTATATAGGGATGGTCGTTGAATCCGGTAAGCAACCCGCCGATATTCAGCAGGTCTTCTTTTCGGTATAAAGAAAAAGCACCCGACATGATCAGCAACATATTCATTTTACTCAAACTAAGCCGTGCAATCATGAAAGATTTCATATATTCAACAATCTGCCACAATACCCAGATATTGCGGGGCATTTTTCTGGTGGATATTTTGCCTTCTGAAATGACCAGGCCGTTGGATGCGGCCAGAAAACCTCCTGTAACAAAGACATGGGGATTTTCTATCATGGGCTGAAGCACCATTTTCAGTGCCTGATCGTCAAGGATGGAATCCGCATCAATGGTGCAAATGTATTTTTTTGAGGATATGTTTAGCCCGGCATTAACGGAGTCGGCCTTGCCTCCGTTTTCCTTGTCAATGAGTAAAATTTTGTTGCTGCTGTCACGATAAACTTTTTTGATGGTCCCGGTTTTTATGCCGCCCTGTAATTCAAACCCGGTTTCTGTAAAACTAAATGAATTCAGCATCGTTTGCAGCGTCCTGTCTTTGGATCCGTCATTGATTACAATGATCTCAAAATCATCATAATCTATTTTGGAAAGCATTTTTATGCACGAAACCAGCGAAACTTCCTCGTTATAGGCAGGAACGATAATGGAAACGGAATGCTTGTAATAATTGACGGAAGAAATTTTTCTGACTTTGTTCCGGTGATGTAATACCAGTGAATATATAAACAAAAAAATGTCAATAAGAAAATACAATGTGAAATAAATGACCATCAGTTTTTCAATTATCCGGACAAAATATAGTAATGCCGTCTGAAGGTCAATCCCGGATAAGAAAATATACAACGGTTCGTTCATTTATTTGTCGTCAGTTTGCTTATTATTACATGGGCCGGGATTTTAAAAAATCCATTTTTTATTCATGAAAATTTGTTATGCATTACTTTTTGCCGTGATCAAAAAAACCGGATACTCTTTCGTTTCGTTGCCAATCTGCTTTTTGATTGAAAAACATGGCCGGTGATGTATTTCGGCAAAGCCGGTTTTTGTAAGCCATTGGGCAAATTGATTTACATCAAACCCTTTATGCCCTTTAAAATCTTCCCCGTGAAAAGTTCCATCTTCCGGATAGAGGTCAGCAATAGCAACAATTCCCCCCTCGTTTAATAAGGTCGAAAAACGCTTAAGTATTAGTGTTACATCTTCGATGTGATGCAGCACCATCTGTGTAAAAATCACATCGAATTTTTCATCCGTCAGTTCCTCTTTTTCGAGGTCGAAAAAACGTGTTTTTAGGTTGACGGCGCCTGCGGCAATTATTTTGTCGCCGGTTACTTTTAACATTTCTCTCGAACTGTCAAGCAATACGATTTCATCAAAATAATCCCTCAGCATAAAACTTAAAATGCCGGTGCCGGCCCCATACTCCATTGCTCTCATCACAGGGGTTGCCGGTAGGTGTTCTATGATTTTTTCGGCGATGGCCGCCGAACGTTCGGCGTGCATCGGGTTGTCATCCCACTCCCTGGCTCTTTTATCAAAATAATTCATCATGAGAAATAAATTAATGCAAATATACGCAGCAATAACCCATCCATATCCGATTTTAACATACTGTCGCTTATGGCATACTAATGGCAGGGCCGGGCCATAACGGAACGCTTATTTTCTTTCAACCGCGCCGGTAGGGCAAAATTTCAGGCACCGGCCACAATTGATACATTTTGTATTGTCAATAACCGGCAACCCGGTACCCGTTTGAGTTATGGCATCGGCCGGACACATGGTTATAAGCGGACAACGGTGGTTTTGCGGGCATTTTATTTTAGTTACAGATAAGGCCATTTTGTTTTTCTTTTTTATGTCGGAAAAAATTTTTTTTGAAAAAATAATGCTGAAAAATCCCGGCTTTTTCTTTACAAACCCAAAGCCGTTTTTACAATCTCGTGCGATTCGATGGTAGCATTACCAACAGATTCTGTTATCGCCTGGGGCAAGCCGGGGGCCATGGCCTCCATGTTGAGCAGGGAGACATAGGTTTTGCCATCATCTTTTTCATATACTGCAATGCGGCACGGCATCATCACCGAGGCTATCCTTTCATCATTTTTTTCAAGAATTTTTGCCGAAAATTCCGGTTTGCAAATTTCTATTATCTGTACCGGTCTGACTGTTTTTCCGGCCTTGGCCAGCGATTGTTGCAGGTTGTGTACAGCTGGATTTTGCCAGGATTTTGCTGCAGCGGTTGTGATAATTTTTTCGACGGTGGTCAGCAAGTCGAAACCACTTGAGTGTTCTATAAAAATATTATGCTCCTTCATGATTTTGTGTTTTCTTTTTATTCTTATTAAATGTTTCTCCCAACAGGTATCCAAGAGCGATGCCCCACAAAATGCTCATCCAGGGGTTGGAGGTAATGGGGCAGGCGCCCGTTGAGCAGCCCACCAGCCGGTAATACAGATATCCGCCAATACCGCCAACGATAACCCCGATGATGGATCCCCGAAATTCTTTTATCTTTACAAAAATACGCTCGCGGGAAGGCGCTTTGTTTTCCTGGTTATCTTCCATGGTTTGTCCGGAGGGTTTTAATTTTGTTTTTTGTTGAGCAACACCTCGTCAATCACCTGTATAAACGATTGTTTAGGCATAGCACCCATGGTCATCTGTGGCTGGCCTTCCATCGGTACGAAAAGGATGGAGGGAATGCTCTGTATGCCAAATTCTCCGGCCAGTTCCTGCTCCTGTTCAGTGTCTATTTTGTAAATATCGATTTTGCCTTCGTATTCTTTGGACAGTTCTTCCAATACCGGCGCCACCATCTTGCAGGGGCCGCACCAATCGGCGTAAAAGTCGATGATACATGGCTTGTTGCCTTCAAATTTCCATTCCTGGTTGATTTCGTAATTAAATACCTTTTGTTTAAAAGTTTCAGCTGTTAAATGTTCCATTTTTTTATGTTTTTAGATTGTTATGAATGATTAGTTTTTTTTTTATTTATTTGATTAATTTGTTCATTTCGGCCATTATTACTTCCTTAGAGGTAACGCCGACAAATGTTTTTACCACCTTGCCGTCTTTGAACAACAGCATGGTAGGTATGCTTTGAATAAAATAACGGTCTCTGATTTTTGGATTTTGATCAATATCTAATTTACCTATCACGGCTTTTCCGTTCATCAGGGCGCTTACCTCGTCGAGAATTGGAGCCTGTATCCTGCAAGGCCTGCACCATGTTGCCCAGAAATCTACCAAAACCAATCCTTTTTTGATTTTTTCATCAAATGAATTGTCGGTCAAAATCAGAACGCCGGCCATATTTTCAGAGACAGCGGATACTGTCACGGCCTTTTTTTGGCCGGGAGTCGCCGCATTCGTGGCTTTTCCTGCCGTGCATTCATAAATCGTCAGGGCGGCTACGACCACTGTTGCAGTGATTAAAACCCAGGAGTATTTTTTTACGTGTTTCATGTTTTTCTTGTTTGTTGATTTTATTGATTTATATGAACATTCTGTCGAAAGTGTTTAGCAGGGTTTGTTTTTGTTGTATGCCTACAAACTGTTTTATCATTTTGCCGTTTCTGAACAATAACATCGTAGGGATGCTGCTGATGCGATAATGCGAAGCGATGTCGCGGAATTTTTCAACGTTCAGTTTTGCAATGGTCACTCTATCTTTCATTTCGGCAGCTACCTCTTCGAGTATGGGCGACTGTATGCGGCAGGGGACACACCATTCTGCCCAGAAATCCACCAGGGTCAGTTTCTCCTTTATCGCCTGCTGAAAAGTTTCGGCTGTCAGGTTTATAACGTTTTTATTTTTTGAAAACATAACATTATTTTTTTTGTACTGAACCTGTTGCTCAATAGTTGTGCCAAAGTTTTTAAGTGGTTATAAATCAGGATATTAAAATGAATATCTTGAAGCATGAGAAAAAAAGATGGTTTATGAATGATTAACTTTTAAAATAAAAACTTAACTTTGCATTAATTAAGTTAATTAACTTTTTTCGGTATGAAAAATAAAGACATCTTACAAATGCTTGACGGAGCTCCCTGCGGCATTTTTTTTACAGACCGTACGCTGACCATTACTTTCTGGAATGATGATATGCGCCGCATGACCGGGCTGGACAGACTTGATGCCTTGCACAAAAAGCTTTCCCTGCTGACATTTTATGACATCCGGCACAATGAAAAAAAGCCATTGGATTTCAGGCAGTGCCTGAAAGGAGAGAAGGCAAATATTGCCAAAACGGCCTTTCTGGAGGGAAAAGACGGAAAGCAAATTTTGGTTTTCATTAATGCCGGGTTCATTCAGGCGGGCACGGAGCCGATGTTGTTTGTGGCCGTTACCGATATTTCAAAAGAGATTACATGCAGCACTGTCGCTGCGGTTCCGCTGATTGTTCAGGAAAAGGAAGCCCTGCAAAAAATTGTCGGCCACGACGACAAAATACGTGAGTTGTACCGCCTGATCGAATTAGCGGCCGATTCGATGGCTACGGTGAATATTTCCGGCGAAAGCGGCACCGGAAAGGAGCTGGTGGCCAGCGCCATTCACCAATTGTCTCCCAGGAAAGACAAACCCTTCATAAAAGTAAACTGTTCCGCGCTGACCGAAACACTGCTGGAAAGCGAATTGTTTGGCCATGTTAAGGGCTCTTTCACCGGAGCCTATAAAGACAAAACCGGTAAGTTCGAAGCGGCAGGAGGCGGCACAATTTTTTTGGACGAGATTGGAGAAATCAGCCAGATGATACAGGTTAAACTGTTGCGCGTGATTCAGGAAAAAACCATCGAAAAGGTCGGCGATAATAAACCTGTGAAAGTGGACATGCGCATAATTACAGCTACAAACAGAAACCTCAGGGAACTTGTCAGCAAAGGCTTGTTCCGCGAAGACCTGTTTTACCGCCTGAACGTATTTCCGATTGTTACCGCACCCCTGCGTGACCGTATGAACGACATTCCGCTGCTGGTGGAACATTTTATTGCAAAGTTTAACCGGCAGACAGGAAAAAAGATACAAGGCCTGACCGAAAATGCGTTCCGGGTAATGATGGATTATTGCTGGCCCGGCAACGTACGCGAGCTGGAAAATAGTATTGAACATGCTTTTGTGGTCTGCAACAAAAAACTGATTGATGTGTTTGATTTACCGCAGGAGCTGAGAGTAACCTCTATCAGACAGGAATTATGCCGAAGCATTGCCGCTCCGGGTGTTGCTACGCCCGAGGTAAATGAATACAGTCCGGCGCTGGTGCAGGCATCTTTCAGAATCATCACCAAAGAGCAGCTTGAAAACGCACTCATTTTAAACAATTTCAGACGTAATGAAACAGCACGGCAACTGGGCGTGAGCACGGTGGCCTTGTGGAAAAAAATGAAAAAATTTGGCCTGCTAAAATAAAAAACCGGCTAAAGGCATTACTTCTTCAACCGGTTTTGTTTCTATTGGATAGCTGTATGCTGAATCCTGTTCTTTCAGCTATTCCGCCCTTTCAGGCTTAGTGCAGGTATTGATCAACATATACGGTAAGTTTTTCCAACAGGTTGACATAACTGCCAAATTCGTTGTCGTACCAGCCGAATATTTTTGCATGGGTAACAGGAATGTTCATATCCACGGGATTTTTTATGCCGAACGATTTTACGGTTTCGGCGGGCAGTTTGATAAAGCCGGTGCGGGTGTGGTTTTCCGAACCTTCAATGACTACGGCTGCCTTGTATCCGGTAAGGTCTGCCGACACATTCTGCCGGTCCGAAAATACCAACAGGCCTTTTTGTGAACCGGCAGCGGCAGTTTTGTAAATATTGTTGATGTGCTGGCGGTTGATTATAGGATTTCCTTTTTCGTCAAGACCGGAATTAAAAGTGATATTCAGGGTAATCAGCGATACGGTCGTGGTTGGAATACGCACCGAGTCGGCCATGAAGCCTATCTCCTGTATTTCGGGGATGATAGATTCGAGCGCTTTGGCAGCGCCGGTGGTGGATAATATGATGTTGTTGAACACCGAACGTGTCTTGCGGAGGTCGCTGGCACCGGCTTTGGGCAGCGAGTCGAGCACCGACTGGGTGTTGGTAGCCGCGTGAACGGTTGACATTGATGCCGTGAGTATCTTGGAGGTATAGCGGTCTTCCATCAGCGGCTTGATCATGTGCGACAAACCCGTGGTGGTGCAACTGGCAGCAGAAATAACATCATGTTTTTGAGGGTCATATTCAATATGGTTGATGCCGTAAACCATCATGATACTGTCGGTCGGAGTTTGTTTTTCAGCATCCTTGATTTTAAAAGGAGCGCTGACAATCACCTTGCGTGCCCCGCCGGCCAGATGGCCCCTCAGGCTTCCTTTGGGAGAGTCTATGGGCACAGTGGGATCCACAAATTTTCCGGTGCAGTCGAGCACCAGCTGAACCTGTTCTTCTTTCCATGGAATTTTGGCGGGGTCGCGTTCTTCGGTAAGCACTTTCACCATCATGCCGTCAATGTCGAAAATGAATTTTTCGGAATCAATAACCTTGATCACATCCTTTCTTGACTTTTGTCCATAGAGAAAATTGCCAAGGTTGCCGTAGGTGGAATCATTTTCGAGAGCCTGTATCATGGCTTCGATGTTTTTTCCGGTTTTACGGCCAATGTTGATAACAACGCCATCAAAATGCCTTGTTACCAAATGGTTCCACAAGGATAGTTTCCCGATTCTGCCCAGGCTGTTGATTCCCAGGTAGTTTTTGTTTTTTATTTCTGTTTCCATCATAAAAATAATTAGGTGTTAAAATTTATTAGGATGATTATTTTTTTTCAACAGTTTATTCATTTATCATCATGTGGTAATGACCAAGGTAAATATTTCCCAGATTTCCGTCAATTGCTATTTTGTCACCCGCTGCCAGTGTGTGTCCTTTGATGTTGCAGATACCTTCTCTTTCGTTAACCACCAGGTCGGTACAGTTCACAATGCATATTTTACCCAGTCGCGCTGCAGTAACTGCGGCGTGCGAGGTTGCCCCTCCTCTTGAGGTGAGCAGGCCGTCGCAGCGGAAAATCAGGTCGATGTCGTCAGGCACCGTATCCGGCCTTACGAGGATGAGTTTTTTGTCTGGCTGCTCCTGCCTCATTTCTCTCAGCCCTTTATCATCGAACACCAGTATTCCGTTTATGGCACCGCCGCCAATGCCTACTCCCTTTCCCAGCAGTACCATATTCTCGTCTGAAATGGCAAACATTTGTTTTTTGTTTTTCGGCCGGGTGTCCTGGTCGCGGGTTTGCAATATGTAAAGGTCGTTGGGATCGTCCGATTCAAAGGTAAATTCTATTTCCTGGTGGCTGAATCCGTGTACTTCCACCAGCTCTTTGGCGATGTTGTATAAACGTTCATACAAGCGTGGAAATGCTTCCTGCAGCGATTTTTCCTGCCCATGTACATGTGGCTGGTCTTGCGATATGGGAAGCACGTGTACCAGCCCGCCGACCACATCTTCGCCCTGGCTCACCAGCGAATAGTCTCCGTACAGATGGATGCCCGGTTCCCTTTTGTGTGGGTTGTTGGTAAAGAATACTCCCGTGCCCGAAGTGTAATTGATATTGCCCAGCACCATTTTTTGTACAATCACCGCGGTGCCCCATTCATCGGCAATGTGCAGATGATGGCGGTAAACTTTAGCCCGCGAAGAATTCCATGAGTCAAAAACACTTAATATGGCCTGCCTCACCTGCAAAAACATGTCTTCTTCTATGTGGATGTTGTTTTTGTCAAGAATCTCCCGGTAAGCAAATGCCATATCCCGCATACGGTGCGGCTTAAATTGCACTTTCAGGTCCACCTTATCGGCTTTCTTAAAATCCATCATGATCTGGTCAAAGGTATCGCGCGAAATACCCGAAGCCATGCCCCAGCTTTGCAAAAACCTCCGGTAGCAATCCCACGAGGTCCATCCGTAATTGGGTTGTTTGCTCAGTTCTTCAATAATTTCTTCGTTGATACCGATATTCAGAAAGGTGTTCATGGCCCCCGGCATGGATACGGCGGTACCCGATCGCACTGACAGCATCAATGGTTTTTTTGGATTCCCGAGTTCCAGCCTGGTTTCTTTTTCCAGCCGCCGTATCTGGGCCTGAATCATAGTATCAATTTCCCTGCTCAGCATTTTATGCTGCAAAATGGTGTTTTTTCGCCTGAAGACCTCTGTAGTTATAACAAAACCGGGCGGTACAGGATATTGCAGGGCTTTGAGTTTTTTTAAAAAATAAGCCTTTGACCCGATGAAGACCTGATTGTCCACCACCGTGGCCTCGCCATATAAGGGACTGATTACCATGTCGGGGTTGTACGACATGATGTCCCGGATTCGTTCTGCGCTCAGGGTTTCCACCATGTTTCTCAACGAAGTCAGAATTTCTGTAATGAAATTATCTAAACTTTGCAACAGAAATGAAGAGGATAACATGTCCCGGTAAAAAGTTTCCGATTGCATATGGAAAAAGCTGTTGTCGCTGGGGCCTGGTTCAGGGTGTCCTTCGCGCATTCGCGGGATCACGATTTTCAGGATGTCTTCGTATGGACTGAAAAAGTATTTACTAATGATTTCACGGATGTTTTCGCTCATGAACTCAAAAATATTGATATACTGATGCAGCGAAAAACTCTGCGATTTCAGGCTGTTGCTGAACATGCCCATGTTGGAGATAAACACATCGTTGGTAATGCCGTCGAGTTCCAGCCCTTCCTTGTAAATAGCCAGGATGGAGTCGATTTTTACAAGTATCTTGGCTGTGATATAATTCAGGTTGATGGATTTTACCCATTCTTCCATAATCAGGTGGGCTGCCTGTTCCAGTTTAAAAATGAGTCCTCCTGCCTCAAAACGGCGTTCATGGTAATCGCCGTACATCGAGGGTATTCCAAAGGCCACATGCCTTTTGTGATAGATGTTTTCCCAACCCTCGGTTTTTTCTTTGCTCAGGATGATTTCTTTGAGCATTGAAATAAAATGGAAAATTAGTTTCAGCGCATCTTCACGGTTTTTCTTCTGAATAGCTTCTTCTAACAATTCAATTTCATTTTCGGCGATAAAATTGTATTTACGGATACTTTTTCCCAGGTTTACCGTGTTGAATGAATATTTTTCTATCAGGATAAAATATATCCTGCAAAGCATTTTCAGCCTTTTTTTGTTTATCTGGGAATGATCGCTCACGGAATCTACCCATTTGTCCACCTTGTCGGGGTGTTCTTCAATAAGTTGCGACGGTTTGATATGTGCTTTTTCTGCAGTCTTCAGGATGAGTTTTTGCATGGGAATAGCCCATTTAGGGTCGATGGCGGCTTTCACATCCTCAGGCAAAAAAGGCTCAAGCGGTTTCAGGTTGCCGTCTATCCAGTAGTTGAAGACTTTTTTGGTAAAAGAGATATGGGTATTGTTGCTTTCGATATGAACGAGCTTGCGCAGGAAGTGTATCAGCTTGTCATCGCGGTGTGTCATTTCATCAATGGCCGTGGTGATATCGCGCAATTCGCCTTCTGCACCGATCTCGTTGAAATATACCGGGAAAATTCTGCACAATTGCTTGACCGTTCTGAAATACGGATGAAAATCAGAATTCAGCAGGGCTGAGATGTCTTTCTGAAACAGGTCGGTATCAAAAATAAATATACCTTTCAGTTTCAGGTTTACCGTGAGCGCCAGGATTAGTTTGTGATAAAGCTCAGGCTTGGTTTCGAACAGCGAAAGCCATACGCGTATGTTTTTGATATGGCTTGGATCCACTTCGGTGCGCCACTCCTTACTCATATGCAAAGGGCCGGGTGTTACAAAGGGAAGTTCGATAATCTTGTTCACAAAATCTTTGGTGTTTTCCACCTTGCTGCTGTTGACAATTTCCTTGCCCAGCGTGGAAATACATTCCAGCACCGTAGAGCTGTGTTCTTTTTGCAGTTCGTGAAATAACTTGAAAATGTTATCTATAAAGGGCTTTACCTGTTCCGGCTCAATTTTTTCCAGAATCCTTTTAATCAGGATGTTCAGATTTATAAGCAGGGTGTTGGTTACATGAGCCATTGCAGGTATGTGCAACAGGTAAACCAAAAAATAAAAGCGGTTGGCAATTATTTGAAAAGTATCGGTACGTCCGATAAAATATTTTGTAATCTCCGAGTACAACGGAATGTTTTTGTCGAGCTCTTCAAAAGTTTTTACCTGACGCCATTTTTCCATCAGGTCATCAAAATAAGGCTTGCCGATAAATGATAACTCATCAGCAAAATCTTCGCTGAACAGGTCTTTGTTTTTTTCGTACCAGGTTTCGGCCCAGGAGTTTTCAGCCCAATACGAAATAACACGTCCGGCAAGAAGGTGAATCACTTCAAAAAACTTGTCTTTCAGTACGGGATTGTTGTTTAATACCGATAGCTGGTTTTTTATAAAGGTGGCATTTCGCAGCACCGAAACTTCATTATGTTCCCCCCATCTTTTTATGATGTCCAGGCCCTTGGATTCCAGTTGCATTTGAACGGTTTCCAGCTTGGTAATCATCGCCAGAAATTCAATCATGGCCATAAAAACCATTTCAAAAGCCTTGGTTTGAACCGTTTTTTCCAACGATTCTTCGAACAACTGTAAAATGATATCCAGGGCTTTAGCCTGATCGGGACACTGGGTATAAAACCAAAAGTCGCCTAATGCCAGCCGCCGTAACTCGTCACTGACATGGTCCCAGTTGATGTATCCGTGATAGTATTCATCAAAAAAATTCTTAGTTCTTTCGTGGATGCCGTAATGTGATTCCGAAAGGCCCAACAGCCATACATGTTCCTCTCTCAACACGATGTCTTTGGGAAGTTGAGTTATTTTTAGGTTGGCAGCTAATCCGGTTGATTTGATAGGTCTGTTCATGTTCAATTAAAAAAATTTTTTCTCACAAAGAGTATAAACCGGTACAAAATAAGAAAAAATTCAGGGGTAAATTGTACTTTGTGCCGACAAACAAAATTAGACTTTTTTTTGATGGGAAAAAAAATTCCGCGACACACACCGCGAAACACGCATTAAGCTTGCAAAAGAACAAACTTAGCAGGCCGTACTCAGGGCAAAAATATTTTAATAATTCCGGTATGGCAGCGGGAGGATATTTTTGCAATGAATAATCCCGGCATATCTTCCGGCAGCGTGATTTCTAAAGGACTTTCATTGATATTTGGAATCTTTTTTTTAAAAATAGTACGCCCTGTCAGATCAAACAGATCCACAAGATTTTCTGAACCATCATGTTTTCCGCATATAATTAAAGATCTTTTTGCCGGATCAAAATAAAATATACCATCTTCTGAAATAGTCTCCGGTGTCCCTAATGACAGTTCATTGAAACGCGTCATAAACTCTTCAAAATACATTGCGGCGATTTGCCCGTCGTGAATTATCAGCGTGTTTTCGTCGTAATCTTCTTCGGCTGAGTTGGTCCAGTTGTGAGAGCCTGTAACTACCAAAGGATCCGAAGATGGACTGGTAGCATCCGCAACCCCATATTTATGATGAAATGAATTAGGAACATTTTCATGCGATAATACAGGAATACCGGCCGAAAGAAGCGAATTATATTCCGAACCGAAATAGGAAACATTTTCGATAATTCCCTTAACGGCAACGCCCGAATTATGGACATCTTCCACCGCATCCCCTATCCCGTTATGTATAAACGTGAACATGGCAAAACAGAAATCAGAATCTGTAGTATTGACAGCAGTCTCGATATGGGTGGACGTTCCGTCGCTGGGTGAAAAATATAGTTCAACGGTTTTGCCACCTATCGTAAACGTGTGGGGCGTATTGTCTGTTTTGGCATCCCCGAATTTTGAGTTGGACAAATTGGGGGTTGCCGTTGCCGAGCCCCACATTTCCTCGAACTCCGTTGTATAAGCTAATGCCAGTTGTTTATCCTGGATAAAAACAACATTATTAGGATCAATGGTTAAGTTATCCGGCGTATGATTTGCCGAGCCTGTAATCACCCAGGCATTGTTTTCTTCATCCCTGTCAATGATTACAAACTTGTTGTGCATGATGTTTGTGCCGTCATTTCTTTTAAGCAGGGCAACAGACGGATTTAATCCGGCCAGCGAATAATTCAGCGCTGTGGTTTCCGAAATAAAACGCACAGTTACTCCTCTGATATATGCCTGGTTTACTGCGGAGATGATGGCGTCGCTCCTGTTGTCGTAAACGCACATGTCGAGCGTGTGATGTGCTTTATTGATATAGGCAACAATAGTATCTTCCATGTGGGGATTATACATGCCGTCAGCATACGGGGATATGGAATTGTCAACCGTATTGGTGAAATATACCCGGATAATACCTGATGATTTGGATGTGAATGATTGGGCCGAAGCCTGCGTTGTGGCTACCAGTAGCGCAGTCCAAACACACAAAAAGGAGAAGATTGTAGTTGCTGTTTTTTTATTGATGATCTTAAAAAAAGCTACTGACATCGGCAATATCAACCCTTCAGGTTGATTTTAAGTTTTTGCCCGGGCTGAATAAGGTTTTTTGAATTCAAATTGTTCAGGCGGCGGATGTCTTCCACTGTAACCCCGTTGTATTTTTCGGCTATCCCCCACAAGGTGTCGCCTTTTTGAACCGTATGATAAATATATTTTTCAGAAGCAGTAGTTTTGGGAGAAGCAGGTTTTGCCTGTATAGCGGCCTGGGCTTGTGCCGGAGCCGTTGTGGTGGTCTGTTCAGCAGCCTGCGTTGTGGTGGGTGCAGGGGCTTGTGTTTTGCTTACTGAGGCTTTGGCCATCACCGGGCTGGGCTTGGTTTTGCTTGCCGACATCAGTTTCAGTTGTTGCTGATAAGCAGCTTCCTGTGGTGATTTATAACAATAGATGGCATCCTCGTTGCTGATAAATTCGCCCATAATTTTTCGTGGAAGGCACAGCACATAAGGTTTTTCTTCGGTGGCAGGTATGATGCCTTTTTTATAGGCCGGATTCAGAAATTTAATTTCTTCAGCCGGCATACATAGGTACGAAGATATCTGGCCGATATTGTAGTTTTTGGTTACCGTAACCGTATCAATTTCGCAATGCAGTATCGGAGGTTGTGTGGGATAAAGATTATGTTCGGCGGCGTATGTCATTACGTAGGACGCTCCAATAAATGCCGGCACATAGTTTTGTGTTTCTACAGGCAAAAATCTCTGAATTTTCCAGTAGGTAATACGTTCGCTGCTGTCGAGATTGGCAATGCGTATAGCTTTATTTATGCATCCCGCCCCGGCATTGTATGCGGCAAGTACTATTGCCCAGTCCTGGTAGATGTTGAAAAGGTCTTTCAGATGCCTGCAGGCAGCCACTGTTGATTTATAGGGATCAAACCTGTCGTCAACATACGAAGATACCTGGAGATCATACATTTTGCCGGTGGTTAGCATAAACTGCCACAATCCGCTGGCGCCACAGCGCGAACGGGCAATAGGGTTTAAGGCCGATTCAATGATGGCCAGATATTTTAACTCAAGAGGGAGGTCGTAATTGTCTAGTTGTTCTTCAAAAAGCGGAAAATATATTTCTGCCAGTCCCAGCATACGGGAAGTGAGTTTTCTCTTCTGTACCGAATACACATCAATATAGTTTCTTACCTGCTGGTTGTAAACATATTCAAAAGGAGAGTTGATACTCATAATATTGATTCGTTTGCTGTAAACACTGTCGTCGTAAACAGGCACCGAATCGGCCGGAAAGTTATAGATGTTTAATTTGGAAACTTCGGTGGTAAAGGTAGAATTAGTAAAAAAAGCCAGGGTGGCAAGGCTGTCGAATTGGGCAACCACCGGATTGTCTTTATAAAAAGATGAATCGGGATGATGCTGCGGGAGAGAGGAAGAAAACGGAAAAGATAAGGCTGAAAAAGCAAAAAACAATGATGAAAATAATGAAAGCAAACTCTTTTTGTAAAAAATCATGCGATAAAATATTGATTTAGTTGATATTACATGTTAATTTAGGAAAATTGATTTCACAAATTAACAAATAAAATTCGTAAAACGCAAAATTTTTTTCGTTTTTTTTGAAAAAAAGTTTTATAACAACTTAAAAATCAAAATGGTGTCTTGTACAATGTTGATAGGTAGTTGTCGGCAAATTCGCGAACACAGGCCTGGCCGCCGCATTTCGATAGTATTATTGTAACTTTTTCTTTTACAGCCTCGGCGGCATCTGCAGGACAAGCCGACAGGCCCACTTTTTCTATCACCGGGATATCATTAAGGTCATCGCCGATATAAGCAACATTTTGCATGGTTATTTTCATCTCATTACACCATTTTTCAAGCACTTCCAGCTTTTTCCAGGTGCCAATATACACTTTCTTCACTCCCAGAATTTTTGCCCGGTGGGTTATGGTGTTTTGAGTAAATCCCGAACTGAGAAAACCTACCTGGTAGCCTGCATTTATCAGGCTGATGATGGCAAGACCGTCCCGGGCATGAAATTTCTTTATCTCATCGCCATTTTCCGTATAGATAATGCCCCCATCGGTCATCACGCCATCAATATCAACCACAAGAAATTTAAAATCAAAGGTCTGGACCAGCCGCTCCCTGGCTTGAATATTAACGGTGAGGAATTGGGCAATGGGATAATTCAGCGTTTCAGAAATTTTTATCAGCTGTTCAGCATCGGGCAATGCCTTTTTTTTCAAAAAATCACGGATAAGACTTTCTGAAATCCCGGTTTGTTTTGCCCATTGAACAGCATCTGTTTTTCGGCGGGCCGACAGGTACTTAAAATTTTCTGAAAAAAAACATTTCATATTATGTTCCGGTTAATGGCTTTGGCAATGGGTTTAAGGGTTTCAAACAATGCTTCAAATTGCTGATGGGTGAGTTGCTGCGACGCATCCGAAAGGGCCACCGATGGGTTGGGGTGCACTTCAATCAGCAGGCCGTCAACGCCCATGGCCATGCATGCCCGCGCGAGGTCGGGAACGCCATAGGCATAACCCATGGCATGGCTGGGATCGAGTATTACCGGCAGGTTGGTGTTTTCTTTCAGGTAAGCTGCTCCGCACAAATCAAGGGTAAAGCGCGTTTTGGTCTCAAAGGTGCGTATGCCGCGTTCGCACAACATCACATTGGGGTTGCCTCCCGAAAGGATGAATTCGGCGGCCTGGATAAATTCCTGTAAGGTGGTGCCAAAACCTCTTTTCAAAAGGACGGGTTTCTGCGTTTTGCCGCATTTTCGCAATATTCCGTGGTCGTACATCGACTTGGCGCCAATCTGAATGATATCGGCATATTCGATCACGTCGTCCACATGCGACGAATCGCGCACCTCGGTAATAATGGTGTACCCATAAAGCCGGCGCATTTTATCCAGCAATTCCAGACCTTTAACACCCAGCCCCTGAAAAGTATATGGTGAGGTTCTGGGCTTGAAACAGCCGCCGCGCATGCTCTTCAGTCCGCATTTTTTTATGAATTCTGCCGATTGGGTTATCTGATTTTCCGATTCCACCGAACATGGCCCAATGGCAATAAACACATTGTTGGTATTGCCACCTATGTAGTTTTCACCAATCCTGATAGTCCTTTTTTCCGGAATATATTTTTTACTGGCCAACTGTATGTCGTTGTCAAATACAAAAGATGAAGTGAAAAAATCCTTGTCGGCCTCTTCGGTTTTTTTCAAAGCCGAAGGGGTGATCAGGATGTTATAATCACTGGCCTGCAACACGATGGCTTCGTATTTATCTGCCAGTTGCTGAAGTTTCTCGGGGCTAATATTTTTTTGGGTATGGAGTATCATGATTCTCCTTTGATTAAATAATTAAACTTTATGGCTCCGGTAATTTGTTTTTGTCTGTTAACCACCGGTAGGAACAATACGGGGAAATCCAGATTTTTTATATAGGCAAGCACATCGCCCACGGTATCGTCTTCGTAAATAAAAGCAGGGTTACGGTTGATCATTTGCCGTACATCAATGTGGTTCAGGTTGCCGATGTTTCTGATGAGGCCTTTGCGGATATCGGCGTTGGTTATAATTCCCAGGAGTTTTCCGTTGGTGTCGGCGATGTTGGTAAATCCCATTTTATATTGTTCGATGGACAGCAACACTCTTTCAAAAGAGAGGTTTTCCTCATGAATCACCGGTAACTCGTCGTATTCAAGCATAAAATCCTGTATGTGGTAATGTGAGCTCACCCCGTCGCTTTTCAGTTGAACCATGGCTGAGCCGATAAACGAGTTTTTGAACAGGTATGAACCGATGACTGCCGCATAAACACCCATGTTGCGCATGATAAACGACACTTCCGCGTTGATGCCTCCATCCACGTGAATTTTTTTACCGGGATATTGACTTCTGAATTCCCTGATTTTTTTGAAATTCTGCTTATTAAACACACCACCGCTCATGCCCGGCGTGGTGGTCATAAATAAAATAAAACTGCAGGTGCCGGCAAACGGCTCAAAAGCAGCAAGGCCTGTTTCGGAAGTTATTGCCAGCCCGAATTCGGTTTTCAGCCCTTGTGGAATGCGCAAACCATCAGTAAGATTTTCATATTGAAAAGTAACATAGTCAACCTGGTGCAGGGCAATGAGGTCGAAGTACTTTTCCGGCGAAGGCGTGATGAGGTGGAGGTCTATCGGGGTTTTGCTCAGCGTGCGTATCAGGGCGATATCGTCAAAAACCCGGATATCGTCAAGGCAATCAATATGAAAAAAATTAACACCGCAGGCGTCCAGTTCTTCTATCAGTTCAGGCAGTTTTTTTTCTTTGTTGGAATATATAGAAGCCGAAAATTTCATCGCAGATGGTAATTTTTTAGCAAAACTACAAACTTTTGGCTACAATATGCTAATTTTACCTTGATGTATTTATTATAAAATGATTTGTTTATGACCATAAAACAAGCACAACAAACGGTTGATGAGTGGATAAAAACCACCGGTGTCCGTTATTTCAGCGAATTGACCAATATGGCGATGCTGACCGAAGAAGTCGGCGAGGTGGCCCGCATCATTGCCCGCACCTATGGAGAACAATCATTTAAAGACTCGGACAAGGAAAAAAATCTTGCCGATGAGCTTGCCGATGTGTTGTTTGTGCTTATTTGTCTGGCCAATCAAACCGGCACCGACCTTACAGAAGCGCTGCAAAAAAACCTGGAAAAAAAGACTGCACGCGACAACATGAGACATAAAAACAACAGCAAATTGACATCTTGAAAATTTTTGATTTGGCTATAACAAAACTATTTTCTACTTTTGTCCTCCTTTTAAAAAAGTTCTTTACTTTTTATGCCCGAGTGGCGGAATAGGTAGACGCGTTGGTCTCAAAAACCAATGAGAGCAATCTCGTGCCGGTTCGATTCCGGCCTCGGGTACACACAAAAATTTTAACCAACTGTAAATTAGTGTTTTTATGGTTGGTTTTTTTGTTGTGGTACAAACTGGGGGACGAATGAAGCTGAATGCCGCGGGAAATTTTTTACCAGAATCTGCCGCAATTAGTTTAGAAACTCGCCTTAATCCCCATCTCGCTGCTAAAAGAATTCCGAATTACTCCTTCCGGAGGAAAAGCATCATACAGATAACGCAGGCCCACTACAAAAGCAATATGTTTTCCCAACCCAAAACTCAGCGCCGTCTGGTTGGTTATCCTGAAGTCGTTAAAATAATCTATCCGTGGCTGATAATAAGTTATAGTACTAAATTCCCCGATTTTTTTGGGCAACGACCAGGTAAAGGTAAAATAAGCCGAAATTCTGTGATGGTTGTGCGTTTCAGGTACCGTTTCGTTTGTCTTTTCGTGCTCAAACATATAAAGCGAGCCTAAACTCGATTTCAGTCCCGGCTTATTTAAAATCTTGAACCGCGGTCCGGTGCCGGCAAGCAGCCGCATTTCAAGCAGTAATACGGGGTTGCTCTGGTATTGCATAAAAACTTCCCACCTGAAATAGCTGTTAAACTTCCGGGTGTACCTCAGGTGGGCAAAGCCGGCATTAGTGAGGGTGCTGCTGTTCGATTTGGAAACTTCATAGCTGCCCAGCATCAGAAAAACATCCTTAAGGCTTTTTGACCGTAGCTGTAAAGCTGCCGAAACGCTCAACTGCAACAGCTCTTTTTGGTTGTTTTGCTGATACGAAAACGAAGCGCCTGCGTGACCGGCCAGTTTTATGCTGTCGTTTTGCATGCGATGGGATTCCACGTTGACGATTTGGGCATTTGTCACCTTGATTAAAAGCAAAAGTGCTATCAATCCAATACTGCATGTTTTATTAAATGTTTTCACGCTGAATAAGCCTTTGCAGGCGGCAAAAGTAGGCATTTTACTGATAAGGTTTATATGGGTGATAGATTTGGACAATATCTTTTTTGAGGTGCCTTTATGAAACTATTTATTTGAGTTTTGCATGATTTTTATAAGTCACACAGAGCCGGACAAAGCGCGGTAATGAGGGTTGAGTCCGTGTCGAAGTGTGACAACAACGGTCGTCTTCCCTGCCTGCGTGCCGAACACTTCGGCAGGCAGGGACAATCTTCTCCTTCCACTTTTGGTTTCAGGAGAATCTGCTACCAATGACAACAATATTGTATTTGGCTGTTTTACAGTTATTTCGGTCAGGCAGAGCCGTTGTTCTGGATAAAAATGAATTTGTTGAAAAAATTTATTGAACAACGAGTCGAAGTCGACCGAAATAAAATTCGATGAAATTCACCAACAATCAGGCCCCATTTCGACACGTCCCGAAAGTCCCTATACCTTTGGCCACAAAGATTTATATTATCGGGACGGCTCAACGTGACCTGAATTTTTGTCATTAAATGTTATTTTTGTGCGCAGCATAATTACCACTCTGAGTGACCGCCGGTTTAACCTCCTACTGAGCCTGGCAAACATTATCTTCCCTTGCAGGTGCTCTTCCCTGGCCGACTGGCATCGGTCACCTTTGTCCGACTCCTACGGAGCCGTCTTTTTTGATGGGATTTGTTTTCTACCAATATTTCACTCCTACGGAGTGATTTAATTTCGACGAAATTTTTGGCTAACGCTTTACTGTCGGGGTGACTGAGCCGGGCAAAAAGCTTTGGAAGTTACGCCGACAGTTTTTCCTGGCTGCCCGCGGGCCGGCGCAGTGTATGCAAGTGGGAGTATGACTGCGCTCTGGCCATGCGCTTATAGCAAGTCATGCTCCCACTACAGACTTTCCCTTGCTGGCCACTCTTCGACACGGACGCCAACACACTAGCCAGCCCGGAAGTCCGGCTCTGAGTGACCTGCGGTTTAACGTCATACTGAGCTTTGCAAAAAGCTTGGAAGTTACGCCGACAGTTTTCCTAGATTAAATTCACCATACAGTCAATCCTTGTTGGATTTAATGTATCAACCTTTAAACCCAAATTACGCATTAAATACTTCTATTGCGTAGCAATAGGACTAGCAAATCATTACCATCTAATAATCAATAACATATAATTCGATTCCTTAATGCGTAATCGACAAAGAAAATGTAATACCGCCATAGCGGAAACATTTTCTATGTCGGGGTTACCCAGATGCAGCGCACGATGCCACCCACTGCGCAATAGGAACGTAGTGAACTATTGCGCAATCTGGATTAAATATTAATATCTTTGCGTAATCTTTCAATATGTTTTTAGGATACAATTACATCGATGTGGCGATTAATGTGGTGCTGATGCTCATCATGCTCGGCATAGGCCTGTCGCTGACTATAAAAGATTTTAAAAACATCTTTGTGCATCCCAAATCACTTGCTATTGCGCTTACGGTGCAGCTATTTGTTGTTCCGTTGGTGGCTTTTGGTATTGCCTATATATCAAATGTGCCGGCCGAAGCCAAAGTAGGTATCGTCATCATTGCCTTGTGTGCCAGCGGTGCCTCGTCAAACCTTATCACCCATTTGTTCAGGGGTAATGTAGCCCTGGCCATTTCCATGACAACCATCAACAGCTTTATCACCCTGGTGAGCATCCCGCTTTATGCCAACCTGGCCCTCAATGTGTTTTTGGGTTTTCATACGGAAATACATCTTCCGGTATGGGAAACAATCATGCAAATTTTTATTATCACCATCATCCCGGCCGGCATTGGCGTTTTTATTCGCCACCAAAAAGAATCTCTGGCTAAAAGTCTCGAACGGCCGCTAAAATTTATTTTGCCAGCCATGCTGGGTTTTATTTTTACCGTAAAAATATTTGTCAGCGAAACAAGCGGTGGAACGGGCATTACCCTGACCGAAACCCTGCAACTATTGCCCTATCTGTTGTTATTGAATTTTCTGGCGATGGCTCTCGGTTTTTTTGTGGCCAGAAAAAGCAGGCTGCCTTTTGCCGATCAATACACCATTTCAATTGAGGTGGGCCTGCATAATACTGCGCTGGCCCTGTTGATTTCGGGAACTATACTGAATATTACCGCTATGGAAAAACCTGCTATCGTATATGCTATGTTTTCGTTTTTTACGGCTATAATTTTTGTGTTGGCCATCAAGAAGATTTTCAATAATAAGATCAGGAAAACGTAACTTGCAACCTGTTTACATGATATTGCGTATAAAGTTATGCAAATAAGACAATATCTGATAATGAAATACTGGTGGTAGTTTATATTTCTTTGCTTTAGATAATAAAAGGCATTTTTATTCATTTAAAATAATTAATTATGAGAAAAATTTTATTCCTTATTTTGTTTTTCCTCACGTTTTCGGTCAATGCGCAGGAATTTCTTCCTTTTGCATCGGGATCATATGCGGGTATTACCGGGGTACACCTGCAGCCGGCATCTATAGTTGACTCCAGGTATAAGCTGGATATTGGCCTGTCTTCAACCAGTTTGGGCTTGTCCAATAATTATGTATCTATGGATACAAAGCCATTATTTAACCGGGACGAGTTTGGAAACCCGGACTTCGCCGATCTTTATCTGAAATACAATAACAACGGGAAACCCAAGTCGGCTTTTATTTCGTTGAGGCAGGACGTGTTGAGTTTCATGATAAGCATTACCGAAAAAGATGCTATTGCCTTTACACCTTCGGTGCGTGCCATGATTAATATGGATGGGGTTTCGCAGGATCTGTTGGATCTTATCCAGGCAAACTGGGATGTTCCATCATTGTTTAATCAACAATTGAACAATGCCAGGCTGAGCGTACAAGCCAACGCCTGGGCCGAATACGGGCTTACATACGCACGCGTGGTATATGATAATGAAGAACATTTTATCAAAGCGGGTGTTACACTAAAACTTTTACAGGGATTAGGCTCAGGGTACCTGTTTGCCCGAAATATTGATTATTCGATGAAAAATAAAGACACCATGTCAATATTTAATTCGGAAGTGAATTATGGTGTTACTGATAATCTTACCAAAAGGGATAACGGGAAAAACGATTATCAGGTTAACTCAAAATTTACGGTGGGCATGGACTTTGGCGCTGTTTACGAATACCGGCCTAAATGGATGGACTATAAATATGATATGGATGGCAAAACCAATCTGTGGCGCCGCGATCAGAATAAATACCTGGTAAAAGTAGGAATTTCTCTTACCGATGTGGGTAGAGTCAGATATAACAGAGGCCCGCAGACAAAAGATTTTCGTGCGCATGTGTCCGAAATGGACATCAGAGAAATCGGGATTTATGATTATAATGATTTCAATGATTTTATTGATTCTACTTTTACTTTTTATGATGTAACGGATAAATACACCATGAATCTCCCCATGAGTTTAAGTCTTCAGGCAGATGTCAGGGTGGTTAAAGGGTTTTATATAAATTTTGTGCCTTATCTGGCGCTGATGCAGGGCAAAAATGACGAAAACAAAAACCATTACCTTAGTTCAATAAACCTCATTCCCCGTTATGATATTGCCTGGTTTGGGGCTTCGCTGCCTATGCAGTATAACAGCAATAATAAGTTCAATGTAGGAATTGGCTTACGTTTGGGGCCGGTATGGATAGGGTCCAACGATATTTTCTCCACCCTGATAGGGGGAAAGGTAAGCAGGGCGTCGGTTTGTGCTGCGCTTAAGATTCCCATTCT
>Ga0208459_1000365_pt1 | contig 52462 bp, 36 predicted proteins | sample AD_UKC087_MetaG_FD_184433 | JGI IMG/M metagenome (GOLD analysis project Ga0208459, IMG submission 184433) | Active sludge microbial communities of municipal wastewater-treating anaerobic digesters from USA - AD_UKC087_MetaG (SPAdes) (version 2) | ecosystem: Engineered > Bioreactor > Anaerobic >... | reverse complement strand
AACCGGGCTGCCCGTGATGATCGCGGAAGACCCGGTCGCGTCCGTCGTGCTTGGCGCCGGACGCATCCTTGACGACATGGACCTGCTGCGTCGCAGTGCAATCTGACATCTGCGGGCCCGTGGTGGCGTGATTATGCGTGACTGGCTGTTTCGGCACAGATTTACGGCATTCGCGGCAGTCCTGGTGATTCTTCCACTGCTGCTGATGTACGTGACCGGCAGCACCATCGGTTCTTCCGGCCCGATCGAGAACGGGACGGCCGCGATGACCGGGTGGGCCCAGACCGGCGCCGGAAGCGTCGTCAATTCGGTCGGTTCGTTTTCGTCCCGAATCGGGGCGGTCTTTTCGGTCGCCAGCGAAAATTTCAGGCTCAGCCAGGAAAATCAGCGTCTTCTTGGTACTTCGCTGAAGGCTCGCCGAATCGAGGCGGAAAACCGCGAACTGCGCCTTCTGCTGGGCCTTCGCGAAAGCCGTCCCGAATTGAAGCTGCTGCCTGCCGAGGTCGTACTGCGTGACGTCAATCCGTTCTTCAGGGTCGAACGCATCAGGCTCCTGATGGCGGAAAGGCGGGAAGACGTGCCTGGCGCGTCGGTCGGAAATGCGGTGATCACTTCCGCCGGGCTGGTCGGTCGCGTCACCGAGGTTCGCCGGTCATTTGCCGATGTCATGCTGGTCTCGGATCACCGAAGCCGGGTCGCTGTCCAGGTTCATGGCACCGGGATCATCGGAATGGTTGTCGGGTCGGGACGCAAGGCCGGTTTCCAGGCCAGGGTTCAGGTTCCCGTTTCCGAACAGGCCCTGCAGAAGGACGCGGTTATCGTGACTTCTGGTCATGACAGGGTTTTTCCCCGTGGCATCGAGGTCGGATATATCGCCGACCCTGAAGCCCGGCGCCAGGTCGGTCCGTTCATGGAATACGACATCGTCCTTGCCGAGGACCCTTCGACCGTCGATACCGTGATGGTCGTCACGGAACTGCCGGTGGCCGAATCCATCGACGCCTTCGGGGGTAAGTGATGCGTAACGTGTTTGTGCTGATTGCGGTTTTCGTCTGCATGATGATTCAGGTTCCGGTTCTGACCCTGGTCGGCCTGACGACTTTTTCCGTCGATGCGCCCCTGGTTGCCATGCTTTACATCGCCTCGACCGGGCCGGGCGTCGTTGGCATGGTAATCGTCTCGCTGATGGGCCTGCTTACCGACCTGTTCATGCCGGGCGGCCTTCCCGGGATGCAGATGGAAATCCTGGTGGTGCTGTTCCTGCTGGCCCGGATGGTCGTGTCGCGTCTGCAGTTGAACCGCACCCTTCCGCTGATAATCGTGGTTTTCGTTTCCAGCCTGGTGTCGCTGGGCCTTTTCATGCTGCTTTCGGTCATATTCGACCGCGGCTATCAGCACTCATCGACGGTGGTGACGGGCGGTCTGGCCCAAGCCCTGCTGACCGCGCTTCTTTCGCCGCTGCTGTTCAAACTTTTCGGGGTCGCCGACGGACGATTCCATCACAGGCGTGACACCCGCAGCCTTTTCGTGTGATCATTCGCCAGCCTGGAGGGTGGCTTTTCCCTTTGACGGAGCGTTACCTTGATCGGTCTTCAGGATGGCCTTGTGGAGTATCGGACCCATTTCAGGTGGGCCGTCATCCTCATCTGCGCCCTTCTGCTGGTTCTGGTCGGAAGGCTGTTTCACCTTCAAATCGTCAAGGGCAGGATGTACGAAACCCTGGCGACCGTGAGCCATGTGGTTCGCGAGCGCACTATTCCGCCACGTGGAAGCATCTTTGATCGTAATGGCAAATTGCTTGCCACCGATGTCGAGGTCTCGGATCTTGTCGCCATTCCGCATAACGTGACCGACCCACAGGCCGCGGTTGAAAAGTGGATGAGCCTTGGCGTCCTCGATGCGGCAGAGGCGGCCGACGCGCTTGAGAAGATTATCGACGGAAGGCAGGGGGCCAGGCGTTTTCATTCGATTGTCGTGAAGCGCAACCTCGTCGGCACGCGCTGCCCGAACGACCTGGAGCCACTGCGGTTCGACGCCATGACCGGCCAGATGGTCTGTTCAAGGTGCGGCGGTTCGTTTGTCGATCAGAAGGCGGTCGTTCAGGCGCATCTTCATGAAATGAAGGGTTTTTCGCTTCATTCGAGGATGGTTCGCCATTATCCGGCGGGCGCGGCCACCATACACGCGGTCGGATATGTCAATGAAGTCACCGCGGCCGAAGTCGATGATTCGAACGGAGTCCTGAAACCCGGTGACGTGATCGGCCGTTCGGGACTGGAAAAGGCCCTGGACGAAGAATTGCGCGGAAAGGTCGGCGAGGACGTCTATGTCCGCAGCGCGGCGGGAAGCAGGATCAGGCCGGCCGACCTTCCGGAACCTTTTAAGGATCTTAAGTCGTTTCCGCCGGTACCGGGCCGCAGCGTTAAGACGACGCTGGAACTTGGCTTGCAGAAGGCCGCGGTTGCCGCCTTGAAGCCGCACAGATCCGGAGCCATAGTCGTCATGGACGTGGATACCGGTGAGATCCTTGCCATGGCCAGCCAGCCGACGTTCGAGCTTGGCCCCAGGCTGACGGTAGCCGACAGGGAGCCGCCGCCGCTCCAGGTTGATTATGCCCCGATGATGAACAAGGCCGTTTCCTCGTTTCCGCCCGGTTCGACTTTCAAGGTCGTCACGGCCCTGGCCGGATTGATGGAGGGCGTGATCGATTCCGGCACGCGGACCGATTGCCCCGGTTATTACGAATACCGTAACCGGAAGTTCAGGTGCTTCGTGCGCAGCGGTCATGGCGAGGTTGACCTGGTCGATTCGCTGGCGCAGTCATGCGACACTTATTACTACCGCCTGGGCGACCTGCTTGGAATCGACACGATCGCAAGATACGCGACCGAGATGTTCGGCCTTGGGCAGAAGACCGGGATCGAGATTTCCGAGAATCCCGGAGTCATTCCGACCGAGGCATGGTACCTGAACAGTTCCAAGGGTTACCAGCCTGGCTTTGCCATCAACGCGTCTGTCGGGCAGGGTGACATAAGAACCAGTCCACTTTCCATGGCGCGGGCGTACGCGGTGCTGGCAAACGGTGGCAGGATTGTGCAGCCAAGGCTGACGGCGGCCTGGATCGACCCGGATACCGGGCTCGAGGAACCGGTGGCTACGGTAGTCGGCGCGACGGTTCAACTCCATGATCGGCACCGCGATCTGATCGAACGCGGACTTTATGGGGCCGTCAACACCGAGGCTGGAACGGCATATGCATCCAGGATTCGCGAATTGCCGTATTCCGGCAAGACCGGTACGGCCGAGGCTCGCGAATATCGTAAGGACGCGGGCCCGGAACTGCAGCAATGGCTGAAGGGCGATCACGCGTGGTTCGTGGCCCTGGCGCCCGCCCGCCGTCCAAGGATTGCGGTCGCGGTATTCCTGGAACATGCCGGATTCGGCGGCGCGGTCGCTGCGCCGGCGGCCAGGAAGGTGATCGAGGCGTACTACAGGGAACACGCCGACGAATTCATCGATTTGTGGGAAGGGTTCGACAGTCGTCCGGAACTGGAGATTGTTCACGAGGGCCCGGCCCCGGATCAGGAGTCCGGAACCGATTCCTCGGTTGACTCCGGGGAGTCGGTGACGGCATCGGATCAGGACGGCTCGCAGCAGCCGGAAAAGGCGGGGGCAGATGATTCGCAAGAGTGACAGAAGGCCGTTTTCAAGGGCCGTCTGGGTCGCCGCCGCAGCCTTGTTCACCATACTGGTGGTCGGTCTGGTCAACCTCAAGAATGCCGCTTCATATACTGGCGAGGATTTCCACCAGACCCAGATTCTGTGGGTTGTCGCCGGCTGCGTGATTGCCTTCGCGGTTGCCGTCATCGATCTGCGGTTCTTCCAGCAACTGGCGCCGCTGTTTTTCTGGGGAGCAGTCGTGCTTCTGGTCGCGACCCTGATATTCGGACGCGAAATCAACCATTCCAGGCGGTGGATTCTGGGAATTCAGCCATCCGAGTTCGTCAAGGTGGCGATGGTGATGATGCTTGCCAGGTTCTTCCACGGGGAACGGAATCCCGAGAGATACACGCTCCGGACGCTCCTGCGCCCGCTTGGACTGATCCTTGTTCCGATGATCCTTATCCTGATGCAGCCCGACCTTGGAACGGCCCTCTGCGTGATGGCGATCGGTTTCTCGGTGATGTTTTTCGAGGGCATCAGGCTGCGTTCCTTCCTGGGGCTGCTGGCCATCGTGGTCCTGGTGGTCCCGCTTGCCTGGCAGTTGAACCTCATCAAGCCGTACCAGAAGGATCGCGTCAGGATCTGGCTTGAAATGGCAACCGAGGAGCCATCGACCACCAGGAACCTGGACAAGGGCATGCAGCCCGAACAGGCTCTGTGGGCGGTCGGTTCGGGCAGGTTCGCCGGCAAGGGCGGCGGCCAGGGCGTGCAGTCCAGGCTGCGATACCTTCCGGAAATGCACAACGACTACATCTTCGCGTCTTTCGCGGAAGAGCGGGGATTTCTGGGATGCGTCGCCCTGATCATCCTTTACGGCGTTCTGGTCATGTCGCTGCTTGTAGTCGCCATCAGGGCCCGCGAACGCTTCGGGGTGCTCGTCAGCGTGGGGGCCGTCGCCATCATCTTCTGGCAGGTGGTCTTCAATATCGGGATGGTTCTTGGCATGTTCCCCGTCGTCGGCTTGACCCTTCCCCTGATGTCGTACGGCGGTTCGTCGATGATTTCCTCCATGTTTTCCGTCGGGCTCGCCCTTAATGCCGGCATCCACCGCGGGCAGGTTTAGGGCGCGGCGCCAGATTCCGTCTTCGTGTTTTCGATTCACGGAAGATCCTGAATAACAGTGTAAAAACATAGTTAAGATTTGAGAAATCCCGTTCGTGGTGGTAGTATTTCCGGCAATTGTGTGGACAGCGTTCCTTTCGCGGTGTCGTTCGGAGGGTATTTGCTTATGGGCAGGGTAATCGGGATTGACCTTGGAACCACGAACAGTTGCGTGGCCGTGATGGAGGCCGGGAACCCGGTTGTCATTCCAAACCTGGAAGGCAGCCGCATCACGCCGTCCGTCGTTGCCATCAGTGACGAAGGTGAGCGTCTGGTCGGTGCCGTGGCCAAGCGTCAGGCCATTACCAATGCATCCAATACCGTTTTTGCCATCAAGCGCATGATGGGGCGCAAGTTCGATTCCGCTGAAGTTGAACGAATCGGTGCTTCGTATCCGTACGAGATAGTCAAGGCGCAGAACGGCGACGCCGCGGTCAGCATCGGTGGACGTGCGTATTCCCCCCCCGAGATTTCTGCAATCATCCTGAAGAAAATGAAGGAGTTCGCCGAGGAGTACCTTGGTGAGACCGTCACCGAGGCCGTCATCACGGTCCCGGCTTATTTCGATGATGCCCAGAGGCAGGCCACCCGCGACGCGGGAAGGATTGCCGGCCTGGACGTGAAGCGAATCATCAACGAACCGACGGCCGCGGCCCTTGCGTACGGCCTGTCCAAGCGTTCCAGCGGCCGGGTCGCCGTCTATGACCTTGGTGGTGGAACGTTCGATATCTCGATCATGGAACTTGGCGATGGCGTCTTCCAGGTCAGGACGACCCACGGCGACACCTTCCTGGGTGGCGAGGATGTCGATTCCAGGATCGTTGACATGCTCGCTGACGAGTTCGAGCGCATGTACGGCGTGGATCTTCGATCGGACGTCGTGGCGCTGCAGCGTCTTCGCGATGCGTCTGAAAAGGCCAAGATTGACCTTTCCGCGGCCCGCGAGGTCGATATCAACCTTCCGTTCATATACGCCGACGACAGCGGCCCGAAGCACCTTCAGATCAAGTTGACCAGGGCCCAGCTCGAGGCCCTTTGCGAAGAGCTTATCGAAAGGACGCTCGACCATTGCCGACAGGCTCTGGCAGACGCCGGCATGAAGGCTTCCGATCTGGATGAAGTGCTTCTGGTGGGAGGCATGACGAAAATGCCGCTGGTGCAGCAGCGGGTCACCAGCTTCTTCGGGATCCAGGCAAGTCGAAATGTCAATCCGGACGAAGCTGTCGGCGTCGGTGCGGCCATCCAGGCCGGTATCATCCAGGGCGACGTCGGCGACGTCGTGCTGCTTGACGTCGTTCCTCTGTCGCTCGGCATCGAGACCCAGGGCGGCATGTTCACCAAGCTGATTGAACGCAACACGGCGATCCCCTGTTCAACGACCGAGGTCTTTACCACGGCCGAGGATTACCAGCCGATGGTCAACATCCACGTTCTGCAGGGCGAGCGTCCGATGGCCCGCGACAACAAGTCGCTTGCGCGCTTCGAACTGATCGGCATTCCGCCTGCCCGAAGGGGCATCCCGAAGGTCGAGGTGTCGTTCGAGGTCGATGTCAACGGCATTCTCAGCGTTTCCGCGCGCGACCTGGGGACCGGAAACGTCCAGACGGTGCGCGTCCGTCCGACATCGGGCCTGTCGGAGCGCGATATCGAAAGGATCATCAACGAGGCCGAGGACAGCTCGCGCGAGGACGACAAGCGCCAGGAAGTCGCCAACCTGAAGAACAGGGCGGATGGCCTGATGTACACGACCGAACGCTCCCTCGAGGAATTCCTGAACTACCTGACCGACGACGAAGTCGCGGCCATCAATGCGGATCTCGAGGCGTGCAGGCGCGCCCGGGGAAGCAATGACATGGCGACCATCATCCAGGCCATCAAGAACCTGGAAAAGTCGTCCTACAGGATTGCCGAGCTGATGTACCGCGATTCAACCGTCTGACCAATTCGGGGGGTGCCATGTACGCCCCTTTCCGGGCTTGCCTCAGATTCTCCAGTCGCATTTCGTTCCTGGCGGTCGTTCTGTCCCTGGGAATCGTCCTTTCGGTCAACGACGTCGTCGCGACCGAAAGCGATCCGCGTACGGCGCCGGATAATGCCCCCGGGCAGTCCGCCGCCGATTGCGCCGATTGCGTCCGGGAGCCGCCGCTGGTCGCCATCCTGCTTCCGACCAGCGGCAGCCATTCATTTCTTGGAATGGCAGTACACGATGAACTTCTTGAAAAGCTTTCGCCCATAAAGGGTGTCCGGGTGGCCGTGTTCGATACGGCGGGAACTGCCCAGGGCGCCCGCAGGGCTGCCGCCGAGGCCGTTGAAAGGCAGGCGGCCATGATGGTTGGCGGGATTGGTGATCGCGAAACCGCCGAGATATCGCAGATTGCAACCCGCGAAGGCGTCCTGTTTCTTACAATGGGCCGGTCGAGACTTGCCGCCGCGGCGACGACGGTCTTTCAGACAGTCGCCAGTCGTGAAGCCGTCAATCGCAGCCTTCTTGCTTCTCTGGCGGCTTCGGGAAAGGTTCCGGAATGCGCGATTGTGATCCGTCGCGCCGATGCCTTCGGGGAGGCCGAGCTTGCCGCCTTCAGGGGAGCCCTGGCCGGGACCCCCATCTCGTTCATAGGTTCCAGAACCGCCGGCGGGGATTCCTTTGACGAGGGCGCGTTTTCGACCGAAGTGACGTCAATGCTTTCTTCCCATCGCGCCAGCCACGCCTGTTCGACAGTCCTTCTGCACCTTGCCATCGATGTCCCCATCGCCCGCAGGCTTGTCGATTACCTGCGGTTTGCGGGATTTTTCGAGCAGCCCGGGTGCGGCGTGGTACTGTCGGGCACATCGCTTTTCAATGCGCCGGGACTCGTCGCGCAAAGCGGCCAGGCCTTTTTGGGCCTTGTTTTTGTCGATATTGACGTGGAGTCTTCGTTTGGCGGTCGTGACGATCGCTTCAGGGCCGAAGCGTCGGATCTTTCAGATTTTGCCGCCAGGGCCGCCACGATCCTTGCGGAAGGCGGGGCCGTCCCGCCGCCCGCCCTCATGGAAGGGGCCGTCGTTTCGGGAAGAACCGGAAACCTGGTGGTCAGGAACGGCCGCGTGGAGGGCCACCGGCTGAAGTTCTGCACGATTGGGGCCCGTGGCATCGACTGTCTGGCGATCGAGGGGCCATCCGACACGCGGGAAGCCGCCCCAGCCCCCGAAGCCCGAGGCCCGGACGCCCCGGTTCCCACGGAAAGCACGCTTCGGAAGTGAGACGCACATGGACGAATTCGAGCTCATTGACCGTCTTGTCCGGCTCTTTGACGAATCAGGCGCGTCCTTGCCGGACGGCGTTCTCGTGGTGCCCAACGGCGATGACGCCGCGGTGGTCAGGCCTTCGTCCGGCCTTTCGACTCTGACTACAGACGCACTTGTCGATGGCGTTCATTTTGCGCTTGATCTCTGCTCCCTGCAGGACGCCGGGTTCCGGTCGATTGCGGTCAACCTGTCTGATCTGGCGGCAATGGGCGCCACGCCGACAGGCCTTCTGGTTTCGCTCATCCTTCCCCCGTCGCTTGCCGATTGCGACGTGCTCGAGATCGGCCGTGGAATTGCCTGCGCGTCGGCGCGGTTCGACGTTCCCGTGATTGGGGGCAACATCACCAGGACATCTGGTCCGACGGTGATTTCCATTACCGCCTGCGGCGATCAGCGCGGACCTTGCGGCCCCAGATCGGGGGCACGGATCGGTGACGGCCTCTGGGTCAGCGGTCATCCCGGCGACGGCGCAATCGGCCTTCGGCTGCTTCAGTCCCATCCGCTGATTGCCGAAAGGTTTCCGCGTCTTGTTTCTGCCTGGAGGCGTCCGCAACCCAGACTGGATTTGATACCGCTTTTTCATCGCGGGCTGGTCGATGCCGCCATTGATATTTCCGACGGACTGCTTGCCGATCTTGGCCACATCTGCAAGGCATCGGGGATTCTGGCCGCGGTTGACAAGGGCGCCATCCCCGTCAGCCAGGACGCCATCCAGGCCGCCCGGATGGCCGGGATCCCGGATCTTGACCGCCTTGTCCTGACCGGCGGGGACGACTACCAGCTTCTTATCGCCGCACCGCCTTCATCGGAACCATTCATGATTGATGCCGGACTTGCAAGAATCGGCACCTTTGAACCTGGAGCCGGTGTCGAGATTGTCGAATCGGGTGTCAGGAACCGTTTTGTGGGAAACAGGGGCTGGCTGCACAGGCAGGATCGGGACTCCTAGAGAATCTTGTCCAGGCGGGCGGCGATCTTCGATCGGTCGGCGGCCCCGACGAGCTGGTCGGCGACCTTTCCATCCTTGATGAAAAGCAGCGTCGGAATGGCTGAAATCGCGAATCCGTTGGCAACACCGACGTTTTCATCAACGTTGACCTTTCCCACCTTGACCCTGCCGGCGTAGGCGTCGGCAATCTCCTCGATGATCGGGGCAATCGCGCGGCACGGTCCGCACCAGGGTGCCCAGAAATCGACCAGGACAGGCTTATCGGACTGCATCACCTCGGCTTTGAAACTGGAATCCGTGAACTCGAGGACGTTTTTTGAATTCGCCATTATTGCTCCTTATTTGGCTCCTGACTGGTAGATGTTTCCGGACTTGATGCGGACGACTTGCCGCAGGTTTCAACGTATTTCAGGCGAAGGTCGAAAAGAAGCGCCTCCAGAAGCCTGACCTCGTCGTCGGTCAGGTTGCCGGCGGTCTTTTCCTTCAACATCACGATAATGTCGATGATATTCCGGGCCATCGGCAGGTTGACGGTGGTCGCGCCCGGCGCTTCCGGCACGTTGGCGCCGAGATGGTAAAGTGCCGAAGTCCCAAGCGAAATCACGAACGTCGAAAAGTCGATCGAGCCAAGGCTCGCGTTCAGCTTTTCCTCGCATGAACTGCTGCAATCGTCCATCGGTACCCCCTTGTTCGCCAGGCAGCGCGCTTTTTGTGGTTCCTATGAACCCGAGCTTTCCAGATGATCCCTGGAAGACAGTTCGATGTTTTCCGCGTTGGCCGAAACATCGGGAAGTTCCTTAAGCCATTTCTCGTAATCGCCAGTGGAAATAACCTTCCTGGAAATCCAGCGGTTTACAAGGCGCGTGTCGAAAAGAATTTCCTTGTCCATTTTGGTTTTTGTTTCCGGTTTTTATAAGGCACCATTGCCGCAGACTGGAATTTAATTCCGCGATGGCAGGCTGTCAACCCGCATGGGACAAACCATCGAAGGCGCCGGGACATCGGCGTGGGCTTCGGATCGGGCGGGCGCCGAGCAGGCCGCGCGAATTGACTGCGACCGGTTTTGGAACGATGATACGCCGTTGTAACGGCGTTTTTTTGATGGCGCCAATCAAGGTGGGCAATGTCCAGGCAGACAGAAGATACCATGAAGCCGGCCGGGCTCGAGTCGCCCCCGTCGTCCGGAACCCTGGCTTCGGCCAGGAAGGTCGTCGTGCCGGTTCCGGAACCGGTCGCGCCGGATGGCCCGGTCGTCCTTCCCCTGATACCCGACGAGAACCTTGGCCTGCTTCCATCGTCGTATGACATGGACAGGCTTTACGCGGTTCCACGTGATCCGGAAAGGGTATTCGCCACGTTCGGGATTTCGCGCGCGACCATGGCCAGGGCCGGTTCGGCCGATATCGCTATTCGATTCGTGTTTGAAGACGGCGTGAATTCGTCGGACTTCATAGATGTGATTCCGCCCGGTTCAAGCGTTTATTACTGCGCTGTTCCGCCCGGACGACTTTGGTTCACGGTTGAACTCGGGTTTCTTGATCGAGGGCGTTTCGAGGGCTTCCTGTCGTTCGGCCCGGTTCCCACCGCAGTTGCCTTTGTCCGTCCCGGAACGCCCGAGTTTGTACGGTTCGATCCGGATGCGCCGCCGGGGCCGGGATGGCTGGCCGCGGGCATGACCGCGGTTCCCGCGCCGGATCTTCCCGGGCCGGCCTTCAAGGCGGCCAATGTCGAGGCGGGACTGGTTCAGCGCAACTGGATCGGCTACATGCCGGTAAGCGGGAGGAAGTGACATGCCGAAAGGTTACGTTTCTCTCGTGCTCCACGCCCACCTTCCTTTCGTGAAGCACCCGGAATATGCCGAATTTCTTGAGGAAGACTGGTTTTTCGAGGCCGCCGTCGAAACTTATCTGCCGCTTCTGGACATGATCGAGCGGCTCAATCGCGAGGGCGTTCCGTTCCGTCTTAATATGGTCGTTTCCCCGACGCTTGCGGCGATGATGGACGATCGTCATCATCAGGAACGCCTGAAGGCTTCCATCGAAAAGACGATGGTTCTTGCCGGCAACGAGGCCAGGCGCCTTAAGGACGACCCCGAGTTCGGCCCGGTGGCCAGGTTTTACCAGGATCGCCTTGGCTATCTGCATCACAAGTTGACCGACGTTTACCGCGGAAACCTTATCAACGGTCTTCGCGATGCGATGTCGTCCGGCAGCCTTGAACTGATGACCTGTGCGGCGACCCATGGACTCCTTCCGCTGCTTCGGGTTCAGCCCCAGTGCGTCAGGGCCCAGGTCGAGATCGGCGCGTCCGAGTTCCAGCGTCATTTCGGTGTCCGTCCGCGCGGCATCTGGCTCCCTGAATGCGGTTACTATGAAGGTGTCGAGGAATACCTTGCCGACTGCGGCATTCGCTTTTTCATCGTCGATACCCATTGTCTGACCTATGCAAATCCCAGCCCCGCCTTCGGGGTTTATGCGCCGTTGATGACGAAATCCGGCGTGGCCGCCTTCGGTCGGGACATCGAGTCGTCGCGGCAGGTCTGGAGCGCGCGGGAAGGCTATCCCGGAGATGATGCTTACCGCGAATTCTATCGTGACGTCGGTTATGACAGGCCGTTTGACGAGGTTCGCGAATTCGTCCAGCCGAACGGGCTGCGCAAGCAGACCGGGCTGAAATTTCACCGGGTTACCGGCGATGTCGATCTTTCGCAGAAGCTGGCATACAACCGGCAGGCCGCGATGCGTCGCGTCGATGCCCATGCCGGCAATTTCATGTTCAACCGCGGTCGCCAGGTTGAACACCTTGCCGGTGCGCTCGGGCGTCCGCCGATTGTCGTCGCGCCCTACGACGCCGAACTCTTCGGGCACTGGTGGTTCGAGGGGCCGGACTTCCTGGAGGTCCTGTTCCGCAAGACGGCGGCCGAACAGGACACCTTCCGGTTCGTCTCGCTGGCCGAGTATCTGTCCTTTAACCAGGTTCAGCAGATTGGCACGCCCGCGACCGGCTCGTGGGGTGATCGTGGATATTTCGAGGTCTGGATAAATCGTGAAAACGATTACATTCCGCGTCACCTTTTCGAGTGCGCCCAGGAAATGATTGCCCTGGCGGATCAGTACTCCTGTCCAACAGGACTCGAGGCCAGGGCGTTGAATCAATGCGCGCGCGAACTGTTGCTGGCCCAGTCTTCCGACTGGCCGTTCATCATCACCATGGGAACCATGACGGAGTATGCCCATCGACGCGTGCGGGAGCACGTCCTTCGCTTTTTCAGGCTTGCCGCGCAGATACGTTCGGGCAGCATTGACGAATCGTGGCTTGGGAGTCTTGAATGGCGTGATTCAATCTTCCCAGTCATCGACTACACGGTGTATCGTACCGGCTCGTGGAAGCGTCCCTGACGACTTCCCGAATTCCGGTCTTGATGGAGTATCGAAGTGAGTACCGCATCTATCGTGGATTCAAGGGCAGGCTCGCGGTCGATGGCCGCCATGTCCGCCATCCTGGCCGTCACCGGTTTCGTGGTGTTGACCGCAATGGGCGCACACGCGCGATTTCCGCTTCCATTCACCCCCGTTCCGGTCACGATGCAGGTGTTCGTCGTGATTCTGGCCGGCCTCTGCCTGACGCCCAGGCAGGCGTTTGCTTCCCAGGCCATCTACGTAATAGGCGGCCTTTCCGGCCTTCCGCTGCTTGCGCACGCAGGGCTCGGCACAATCGGCTATCTTGTCGGCTTCGTGGCCGCGGCCCCGCTCGTCTCGTTCGCGGCACGCCGGGGCTTCGCGGCGGTCGGCGGCCTTGCAGGCGTCCTGGTCATTCACGTCCTTGGTTGCGCGGGTCTTGCGGCATCCGGTGTTCCTGCCGGTCTTCCTGTCATCGCGGCCGGTTCCCTGGTATTCCTGCCCGGCGACATCCTCAAGGTACTGCTTGCCGTCAAGGCGTCGCGCATGGCACGAAAAAACTGAATTTTTCAATAGTTTTCGGGGGTATTGATGTCAGATGGCATGTCGGTCGCGGTGGTGGGTGCCACCGGAGTGGTTGGCACCGAGGCAGTCGCGCTTCTTGAGGAGAGGGGATTTCCCGTTGGCAGTCTTCGCCTGATGGCTTCCGGCCGCTCAGCCGGCGAGACCATCGGCTTCCGCGGAAAGGATGTCACCATCGAAGCCCTGGCCGGTGCCGATTTTGCCGGGATTGACCTCATCTTTTCGGCTCCGGGGGCCTCGGTCAGCCTCGAATACGTTCCGCGGGCGGTCGCTGCCGGCGCCCTGGTGATCGACAAGTCCAGCGCCTTCCGGATGGCGCCCGACGTGCCGCTGGTCGTTCCCGAGGTGAATGGCGACGCGGCATCCCGGGAAACCAGAATAATCGCCAGCCCGAACTGCAGCACCATTCCACTGGTTATGGTTCTTGACCCGCTTCATCGCCGGTTCGGAATCCGCCGGGTCGTGGTCAGCACCTACCAGGCTGTCAGCGGTGCCGGCCAGAAGGCCGGGGACGAACTGATCGGACAGACGGTCGCCATCCTCAACAGGCGTCCCATGCCGATTGAAGTCTTTCCCCACCAGATTGCCTTCAATTGCCTGCCGCAGGTCGAGACGTTTGATCCGGGCCTTGAGGGCTATTCGACCGAAGAGCAGAAGGTCTGCGACGAGACCCGCAAGATCATGGGAATTCCCGATCTGCGGATAACGGCGACCTGTGTCCGTGTGCCGGTTGTCAATGGCCACTCCGAATCGGTCAACATCGAATTCGAGAGTCCGGTTGATCCTGCCGAGGCGCGCAAGCTGCTCGATCCGATGCCCGGGATCCGTATTGTCGATAGCCCCGCCCAGGGTGAATATCCGATGGCGGTTGAGGCATCGGGTCTTGACGAAGTCCTGGTCGGACGAATCCGACGCGACTTTTCCGTCGATAACGGTCTTAACCTGTGGCTTGCGTGCGACAACATTCGCAAGGGGGCCGCGCTGAATGCGATCCAGATTGCAGAGCGCGTTTTCGGAATCGACCCGGTGCGTTCGTGACAACGACGACCGGATTCGCCCGCCCTGTTTGACAAAATGACACTCTTCGGCGAGCGGGGCTGTCGCGTCCGGGCGTTCCCGATTGAAAAAACGGGTAGTTTTCCGGTAGTTTTGGGCGGACTGAAACAGATTTGCCGGTGGCACGATAGTTGCTTTAATGTATCCCTTATGATGAACCAAAAAACAACAACATGGTTCCTTCTGGCGTTTTCGTTGCTGGCCCTGGTCGTGCCCGCACCGGCTGTCGCGGCGATTTCGGCGTTCAAGTTCCTGGGAATCGAAGGCATCGGTTCCTCGTGCGCGATGAACAGCCGGCTCGGCATCGCTTCCGGTTTCACCGAGCATGTGATAAACATCCAGGACTGCGTCGATTACACGGCATGCGACATCGAGGTCAGGTGGGGACTGGACAGGACTCCGGCCACCGGAACGACATATGCGATTAAGGTCAGCCTTCCTGGCGGGGCGTGCGTCGATAACGATTTCACCACGCTCGGCGGTACCTGCATGGAAGAAATCCTTGTCGATGAGAAGACGCTGTCATCCCCGAACTACATGACCTTCAGCGTTCCGTTCGACGTCCTTACCGGGGGCGACTGCCAGGCTGGAACAAGCAAATCGACCAAGATATATATCATCGTCAAGGAACCCGGCCTGGATCCGACGGCCGAGGTTCTGATGTTCGACGTTGATCTTTCGCGCCCGCCCGCTCCGGAAATCCAGGAGCCGGTGGAGGGCGACTCGAACATCACGGTGAAGTGGACCGCCATTGACGAAAGCGACGATTCGACAACGCAGTACAACGTCTATTGGTCCGAGGCCACGTTCTCGAATTCAAGCAAGTCGTCGGCAACCGTCGTTGGTCCGATGTCCGGAACAAGCTACCAGATCAAGGATCTTGAAAACGACAAGGAGTATTTCTTCGCCGTTTCGTCAATCGATGAAAACGACAATGAAAGCGTCATCTCGGCCGTAACCAGTGGAATGCCGATCGATGTCAGCGACTTCTGGGAGATGTACCGTTCAAGCGGCGGCCAGGACGATGGCGGGTTCTGCTTCCTGGCGACGGCGGCATGGGGCAGCTACATGGCGCCCCAGGTGATGACACTCAGGGCCTTCCGCGACAGCGTCCTTCTGACGTCCGCTCCCGGTCGTGCATTCGTGTCGTTCTACTACAAGGTCAGCCCGCCACTTGCCGGGCTGATTTCGGACAGCCCGCTTCTCCGTTCCGTTTCCCGCCTGGCGCTGATGCCGGCGGTGATTCTGGCCCGGATCGCGCTTGCCACGTCGCTCTGGTTCGCCGTTTTTTCCGGCGTGGCCCTTGTCGCCCTGACGGTTCTTTTCTTCGGCGTCGCCATTCGCACAAGGAGGCGCCCATGAACATCAGGATTTTCAGCGCGGCGGTTGTACTGGTCATTGTCGGCGGATTCGTCGCGTCGCCCGCCTCGGCGGAGGAAGAGCCCAAAAAGCATGAGTCGCCAAGGCGCTTTTTCCTCGAGGCGAAGTTTTCGCCGTACCGGCCGGCAATCGACAGTGAATTCGGCAATGCCACCCCGTTCAAGGACGTCTTCGGCGGTGGGCAGTTCCTGATGACCCAGGTCGAATTCGAGTACGAGATCTGGAACAAGGTCGGCATCATCGGCATCGGCGCCGTGCTTGGATACTCAAGGCTTGTCGGAACCGGAATCAATCCGGTGACGCTCGAGGAGGCGACCGACAAGACCGCCATGAACGTCATGCCGCTTGCGATTCACATGTTGTACAAGTTCGACTACCTGGCGCAACGATACAAGGTTCCGCTTGTTCCCCACGTGAAGGCCGGTTTCGATTACTGGATCTGGTGGATCGAGAACGGGACGGGCGACGTTGCTTCCGTGCCCGGAAGTTCGGAAGGTTCGGTTCGGAAGGGATACGGCGGGACATGGGGTGGCCACGTTTCGCTGGGAATTGCCTTCCTCCTGGATTTCATCGCGCCGTCGATGGCCCAGACGTTCGACGTCGATGTCGGCGTCAACAATTCGTACCTCTTCTTTGAATACACCTGGGCATGGATCAATGATTTCGGTGTCGGGAACTCCATGAACCTTTCTGCTGGCATGTTCGTCGGTGGCATCGCCTTCGAATTCTGATGTCTTTTCGACACTTCCGTCGGGGTGGTTGATGCTGTCGTCGTCAGGACTTTCCATCGGCGTCGTCATTCCGGCCTTCAATCCATGCCATCGGCTCGGCGATGTGTTGACGGGCCTTCCGCCTTTCGTTTCCTGCGTGGTCGTCGTCGATGACGGATCGAATCCCCCCATTTCGACGGATCGCTTGGTCTCGCCGCGGCCGGTCGTTGTCGTCCGGCACGAATGGAACAGGGGCGTGGGCGCGGCCATCGTCACGGGATACAGGCGTTGCATCGAGATGGGAATCGACGTGGCCGTCGTCATGGGGGCCGATGACCAGATGGATCCCGCGGACATGGAGCGCCTTGTGGCGCCGATCCTTGCCGGCAGGGTTGCGTATGCGAAGGGCGACAGGCTTTCCCATCCCGCATGCCGCGCGGTGATGCCCCTGCCACGACTTCTGGGAAATTCATGCCTGACCTTTCTCACCAGGCTCGTCACAGGTCTTCCGGTCATGGATTCGCAGTGCGGTTACACCGCTTTCAGGCTGGATGCGTCGGGAAGGCTGCCGTTGAGCCACATCTATCCAAGGTACGGCTTCCCGAATGATATGCTTGCGGCGCTTTCCGGGGCGGGCCTGCCGGTTTGCGACGTGGTCGTACGTCCGGTGTATCCGGGTGGCCGTTCCGGAATCGTTGCCCCGGTTGCGGCCATTGTCTATCCTTTCGTGCTTGCCAGATCCATCCTTACCAGGTGCTTGGCGGCAATGTCGCGGGGGCATCGCGCATTCACGCTGGATAGCGGTTCGGAGGCCGGAAAATGCGCGTTCTGATGCTTACCACATCCTGGCCGCTCTGCGACGGGGACTGGCGGGGCGGATTCGTCATGGATCTGTGCCGCGACCTGGCCGCTTCCAGCATCGATGTCGATGTTGCCGTGCCAGCCCCAGCGGCGTCCTGCATCCCTGAAGGATTTGATTCCGCTCTGCCGATTGCGGGCGTCACGGTTCACTGGCTTCCGCGGCTTATCCAGTTCCGCTCCAGGGCATTCCATCAGTCCGGGCTCGAGGCCAACCTGAGGAAGCGACCCTGGTCGGCCCTGTCGATGGGGCCGGTGCTTGGGGCATTTGCGGCCGAGTGCTCCCTTCTTGCCGTGCGGGCCGACGTCATCGTTTCAAACTGGCTGCTTCCAATGGGCGCGGTCGGCGCCACGGTGGCCGGCGTGACCGGCAGGCCCCACCTGGTGATTGCGCATTCGGCCCCGGCCGGGCCGGCAGCAATTCCGCCCGTCTCGACCGTTGTCAGAAAGGTAATTGAGTCCGCAGATTCCGTGGCGTGCGTGTCGGAATCAGTTCTTGAATCGACTGCCGCGATTGCAGGGCCGGAGCTTGCCCGGAAGCTGAAGGTCATCCGTCTTGGGATCGACCTGGTGCCGGTTGTGCTTCACAGGCCTTCGTCGCGCCCGTTTGAAATCGCATTTTCCGGGCGCATCGTTCCAATAAAGGGGGCGGACATCCTCGTTCGGGCTGCGGCCGGGATTCCCGGCTGCCGACTGGTTATAGTCGGGGACGGCCCGGGGCTTCAATACCTTCGTCTGCTTTCGGCAAGGCTGGGTGTCAATGCCGATTTTGTCGGGGAACTGTCGCGCCAGGACGCCAGGAAGCGCATTGCCATGGCCGATGTTGTCGTCATCCCTTCAAGGAAGGGCCTTCTCGGGCGTCAGGAAGGTCTGCCTCGTGTCCTGGTCGAGGCGTGGGCGGCAGGCGTGCCGGTGGTCGCATCGCGCTCGGGCGGCATGACCGAGGTCATGGACGGGCAGGGCGGCGGCATCCTCTTCGACCCCGGGGACGTCGAAGGGCTTCGAAGGATACTTGCCGGGCTTGCATCGGATCCGCACAGGCTTGCCGGGCTTCGGGCCCAGGCGATAACGCGCGCGGCCGAATTCGACGCCGGCGTCGCGGCCGCCGCCTGGGCGCAATGGATCCGTGGCGCATGTTCTTGAACGGGCCTGCCCAAACTGATACCTTTGTCTGCGTCGTTGGTAGGGCCGAGTGTTTCCTGGACGGACACGATGAATGAAGCCGGTTCAAATCGTCGTCTGGTGCTTGCCGCGATGTGCGCGCTGCACCTTTCGGTATCCGGCTGCATCGGCGACCTGATTCCGGACAGGCCCGATCTGGCGGGCTATGACGTCAGTTTTCCGGATTCCTTCCCCTTCGACCTTCCCCCGGAACTTCCGGGCGATGCCACCGGTGACGGCCCGGCTTGTCCCCGCAACTGCTATGAACGTGTCTGCGGGCCCGACGGGTGCGGGGGCACATGTGGAACCTGTCCGGCCGGAACGGTATGTTCCCTGGATTACTCCATATGCCTTGTGACCGATGTCCTTCGTCCGGCCGGTTCAGTCTGCGGGCAGAATGCCGCATGTGAGCCAAAGCTCGAGAATCCGGTATATCCGGGAACATACTACGACAACCCCGACTGGCCGGCCTGTACCGGTTACCAATGTCAGGGATTGGTGTGCGATCAGGGACTCTGTTCGGCAGCGTGCGAAATTTCCGTCGATCAGTTGGTCAACGGAACCGACGTGTCCGCCAGCGACGGTATCGAGGATGACGTCGGCACTTCCGATTGTCCGGAGTTTACCGGAAGTGGATTCAAAGGGCCTTCAATCTGCGTTTCGCGTGGCATGGCAAACCTGGGAGAGCCCGCCGGCGTCTGTGTTCCATGGTCGTCTATGGCGCCCTGCAACCCAGGCAGTGAATGTGGGTCCGGCGAGTACTGCGGGTACATCAGGATCGGTTCCGCGGTCGAGCGGCGATGCCTTGCCAGGATTGCGGGCGGCGCTGCCACAGGTTCCGCCTGCGGATACGACAGGCCGGCGGACACCAATACGCTTTGTGAATCTGGAAATTGCTTTTCCGACTGGTGTACAAGCCCGTGCGACACGGATGCCGACTGTATCCTGCCCGGAAATCTTTGCCAGGCCGGGCTTTGCGCTGGTACCGGCCGTTCCTGCTCGATCGATTCAGACTGCAGCCCGCTTTCGTGCGGCACCGTTCAGGTTGACCGGATTGCCGTGCGCGGGTGCGTTGCCAGAAGCTGCACCGGGGATCGCGACTGTCCCGGCGATGACCTTTTCTGCAGCCCCGAGGTCGCCTCGGTTTCGGCCGGGCCTTCGGCGCACCAGGGCCGGTGCCGCCCGGTTACGGAAGGCGGCGAGCCTGTCGGCAGTCCTTGCGGCCCGGATCTTTCGGGCGGCCAGCGCGTGTGTCGAAATACCGGCATGTGCGTCGATGGCACCTGCGCCTCAACCTGCGACGACGATCTGGACTGCTTTGTCCAAGGTTCCCTTCGTTGTTCGTACCGCGATCGAGTGTACGCTTCAGGCTATCTTGGAATTCCAGTCTGGCTCCGATCCGGATTGTGCATCCCGGCCGGATACGCCACCGACGGCTGCCGCGTTGACGCGGATTGCGACGGATCGAGCTGCACCCCGTGGGCCGGCGGCGAACAGGCCGCGCCGGAAGTCGTGACGACCTGCATGAAGCCAGCGGGCGAATCGTGGCCGATCGGAACCGCCTGCGGGGAACTCGCCGGCGGAAATGCGTGTTCGTCCGGATACTGCTTTGGCCAGGACGTCGATTTGGGCCGGGTTGGCTGGTGTTCCCGCGTATGCCGCGACGATCGGGACTGTCCCGATTTGTCGTACATGGGTACGGGATCCTTCAAGTGGATTTGTGGCGGTCTTCCGATCCTTGGCGGTTCAAGCCCTTCCATCTCGGACGATCTTTTCGCGTCGTGGTGTGTTCCCATCGACGCAGAATCAAGCCTTCAGGATTGCGCCGATGAACGCGAGTGTTCTTCCCCGGGCCAGACTTGTCTGCCACTGCTCAGGGCCGGCCCTCCGGCGCCCCGCGATCTGGTTGATTATCTGTGCGTTGCCGGGACGGCCGGGGCAGCCCCGGGCTCCCTCTGCGATCCGTCGGGCGACGGAAGCGACTGCGCATCACGATTGTGCATGCCTGCGGCCGCCGCCGGCGTCGGCTTCTGCTCCCGGACGTGCCGGGACATCGCGGATTGCGCGGTGTTCGGCGACGGCGTCGATTGCGACGCCGTTCCGATTGGCCGTTCGCGCGGCGGCGAGACCTTGACCGCCGATATCTGCAGGATTACTGGCGACTGCGTCGTCTGTCGGGACGATTCCGACTGCGACAGCCTTCATCGGTGCGTGAATGTGGCCTCGAGCTGGTGGTATCAGGATTTGCGGTGTGTCAGGACGTGTGCCGCCGACTCGGACTGTGCCGCCTCGGCCGGAACGTCCTGCGGCCAGATTGACTGGATAATGTCGGCTTCCGGCGACACCTTTGACGCGTGCATGACTCCAGTGTGCGGTTGACCTGGCCGCGGCTTCCCGGGGGAGATATGAAGGCTGTAATCCAGAGGGTATCCTCGGCATCGGTCGATGTCGATGGCCGTGTCGTCGGCCGCATCGGATCCGGGCTGTTCGTGCTGGTTGGCCTTGCCGCCGGCGATGATGCTTCTGACATCGAATATATCGCTTCAAAGACTGCTGCCCTGAGGATCTTTCCCGATGATGCCGGCCGGATGAACCTTTGCGTCGCACAGGCCGGCGGTTCAATTCTTGCCGTCAGTCAGTTCACCCTGATTGCCGATACCAGGAAGGGAAACAGACCGTCCTTCTCGGCGGCCATGCCTGTCGAAGATGCCAGGCTGTTCTGGCCCCGGGTTGTCGCAGGATTCACAGAAACAGGAATACCCTGTGAATTCGGGATATTTCAGGGCGACATGAATTGCCGCCTGGTAAACGACGGTCCGGTGACAATCATCCTTGATTCGGCAGAAGGTCGTTGTCGCTAGGTTGATCCAGCCCGCCACGGAAGATCAGGTTTCCGAAGCGGTTCCGAAGTCGAACAACTTCCAAATCAATCAAAATTTCGGATTCAATCGGTTATATGGATTCAGGGGTCAGAGACCGGCGGCGGCGCAGGGCATCTTTTCGACTTCCTTCCAGAAGCCTTCGTACCATTCGGGCTGTGTCGTGCGCAGGGCGTTATCGACGGTGTTGTATTCCTCGACGGTTTTGAACTCGTGCTTGTTCAGGATTTCGCTGTAAACGCCGTTGACGGTGTCCTGGTTAACGGTCTTGCCGGCCTCGCGCTTGGCGGCGACTTCACGCTTGATGCATTCCATTTCCTTGACGGCCGCCATGTAGTTGTTCTTGGCGGTTTCGGGCTTCGGGTTCAGGTCGGCGCCCTGGAAATCGACCATGAAAATGCCGGGGCCCTTCTGATCCCAGTACTTCGATTCCCAGCCTTCGCCAAGAACGCCGATACGGTTCTTGTCGCCCGTGAAGTGGAACTTGCGCGGGTCGTAACCTTCGCGGATGATTTCGATCTCGACTTCAAAAGCATCAACGATCGTGCGTTCCTCGTTGGCTTCCTGGATCGGCATGTCGTTGAAGGGCAGGGAGTCAACGATTTCCTTCTTTTCCTTGTCAAGATGCAGCGACTTGTTGTCGATCTCCTTGACCTCGGGCTTCTGCGTGTAGTCGAACGGCTTCTTCAGGCACAGGAGCACGTCTTCCTCGTTGGCCGCGAAGGAAGAGCAGTCCTTCGTGTATTTCATCTGCTTCATCATGACCTGGGCATCCTGGGGGGAGTAGAACAGCGTGACGCTGCCGTACTTGTTCCCGGTCAGATCCTCGATTTCGCGGATGCGGTCTTCCTGAACCTTGCGAAGTTCTTCTTTGTACTTGCCCAGTTCGCCCTTCAGAATCGCGTCGAACTGCTCGGAAAGATTGTCATTGCTGTAAATGACAATAAGGCTGAGGGCAGCCAGCACGGCCACGATGATGACAGTGATGGTGGAACCTGTAAGGATCTTCTTCGGCTTGTCGCCGGAGTCCTTGCGGAGTTCGCTTTCGATGTCGATCGTGTTCTTTCCGCTTTCGTCCGGCAGAAGGAGATCCTCGACGTCCCGGTGCTTCATCTTGCTTTCGTTCTGGTCCATGTTACCTCACCCGTCCGGTGCAAAGACTTGTTATGAATGCAGGGGATTACACCCTCGCGTGGCAATATATCGGTCACGTGCTGCCCAGTCAAGGTGAAATTGTTGCCGGAACGCAGTCTTCGGGAATTGGCGCAGGTCGCCCCAATGGGTCAGGATCAGGGAATCAGAGACGCAGACGGACTTGCCCGTCACCGGCAGGTTCAACGGTCATCGATGCCCCGGACGGAACCCGGCCGAGCTTGACCATGTCCGCCGCCGGCTTCAGCACCGCTGACGCGATCACGCCGTCGATGCCGGTTTCCCTGGACGCGTTCCACAGTTCCGATATGGTGTCGATGGCTTCCGGGGTCGCCATGATTGCGACCTTGTTGGCGTCAAGGAATTCGGACAGAGCGCGCTCAAGCACTTTCGCCGTCACCTTTCGCCTTGTCGGTTCATCCGGTTCCTGGAACGCCAGGGTACCGTCAACTTCCCTTACCAGATCCGGTGGAAGAAGTTTCTTGATGCCGGCTTCAATCCTGGTGCCGTCGTCCGCGTACCTGTCCCTTCCGAAGCCGACCCCCCTCGAGGAACCGCCGCATGCGTCCGGGGATTCGCACGTAATGATCTGCACGGAGTTTCTGAAATCGAGCCGTCGGCCGAGGCGATTCGTTATCGAGCCGTTTCGGACTATGTTGACCACCTGGGCCAGGACCGAGGGATCCGCCAGGTGCGCATTCTGCCAGACGATGACCAGGAATGGCGTGCGCAGCAGCGTGTCCGACAGCAGCCCGCCCTCTTCGTACCCGACAAATCCGGCCGGGGCGCCGATCAGGTTCGAAAGGGTGTGCGATTCGGAGTAATCCGCCATCGGGACAAGCAGGAAGGCGTCGGGATTTCCAAAGATTGCATCGGCAAGTTCCCTTGCCAGGGTTGACTTTCCGGTACCCGGAGCACCGGCGAATATGAACGATCCGACAGGCTTGCGAGTGCCGAATCTTGCCCAGTTGCGGGCAACCGACGACGAAATCGCGTCGATCGCGGAGTCGCACCCGAAGACCCGTGACTTCAGGCGATCCTTCAAGTTCTGTTCCCTTGTGGCAAGGGACATGTCCAGGAAGTCCCCGGGCAGGTTCGAAACCGCGGCCAGCACATGGACGATATCATCGCGCTCGACAAGGGTGCGCCCATCCCTGCGCACGCGCGCGCCGGTGATGTCCATCAGGTTGATCGCCTTCGACGGCAGTGTCTGATTCGGCATCACGCGATCGGTCAGTCTGACCGCCGCCCGGATGGCTTCCTCGGTGAAACGGACCTTGTGGTAACGTTCGTACTTCGGCGCGATCCCCATGAGGATCCTTTCCGCTTCGGCCAGATTCGGTTCGGCAAGGATCACCTTGTCAAAGCGGCGGTCAAGCGCGCTGTCCTTCTTGATGTGGCGGTTATATTCGTCGATGGTCGTGGCGCCGATGCACGGAAGCATCCCGCGGGCCAGTTCGCCCTTCAGGTCGTTCGCGGCGTCCGAACCGCCGTCCCCGGCGCCGGCCCCGATAATCGTATGTATCTCGTCGATGAAAAGGATAACGCGTCCGTTTGACGCAGCGACTTCCTTTTTCAGGGATCTCAGTCGCTGGGCGAATTCCCCGCGCATTGAAGTGCCCGAAACAAGATCAGCCGTCGTGATTGAGATGATGATTTTGTCCGCAATGCCCGGGACGCCCTGCGGCCTGTTGGCGATCATCCAGGCAAGTCCTTCCACCAGGGCCGTCTTGCCAACTCCCGGTTCGCCAATCAGCAGCGGGTTGTTCGACTGGCATTTGGAAAGAATGTCGATTACCTGGGTTAACTCGCGATCGCGGCCAATAAGTTGATCAAGCCTGCCGGAAGCCGCCTCGGCTGTAAGGTTTCTCCCCCATGCGGCCAGAACCGGGAACCTTGCCGGATCCAGTCTGAAGGAACCATGACCGGCCGATTCGGTCGCGGGATTGTCATCGTCAGCGTCAGCGTCAGCGGCCGGGCCGATATCTTCCACGACTTCGTCGCCGCCGTCGTCCTGAAGCATTTCAAGGACGCTGAAATCACGGTCGCAATCGAAGACGATCGGTTCGTCGTCATCCGGGCAATCCGGGGCAATGGGTTCCGAGGCCGTCCGGCCTTTCCCGATTGCCTGCACGGTCTGACTCGGCGCAACCGGCTGGGTCACCCCGGCAGATTGGGGCATGGCAGCCCATGAAGACGGCCCGAACGAATCTTCCCGTGACTTGATCGATGTAAGCACCTTGCTGGTCGCAGCCTGCTTCATCGCCGGATCCATCAGGTGCGCCAGCGACTGCGATCGAAGCGTAAGCAGCGGGATTCCGGTTGCCAGGATGACGCGCGCGCCCCGGCAGGAGGGGGCCGAAAGGATGGCCAGCAGAAGGTGGACGCTGGTGGCCGCCGGGGATCCGATGTTTGCCGCGATTCTTAATGCGTTTGAGCAGACCGGGCCAAGAACCGAATCCCCATCGGCGGGAATCTTTGACAGCAGGTTCATGAGCCTGATGTCGTCAATCCGGTTTTCAGCCAGGATTGCCTGGGCCGTGCAGGGCACCGCGAACATGGCCAGCAGAAGCGTCGATGTGTCCAGCGGCTTGCCGGCCGCCGCCGATATTTCGGCGGCGTTTTCATAGATGCGTTTGACTTCCTGAGTGAAGAGTATCTGTTCAGACACCTGGAGTTCGACCAGAAACTGATTCAAAGTTATCTAGCAGGGCTGTTGCCGTGGGTCAAGCCGTCACCGTCGGACTGGATGGCCATTCCGACAGGTATCTGCAGTTTGGCGATTTCATCCGTATGGTTATAAAGTGCCGGATGGCCGGCATGCGGTGGCCTGCCCGAGGTGTTTCCGATGCGAAGAATCGAACTGGTTGCGGCGCTGCTTGTTTTGACTGGCTGCGCTTCCTGTCCGGGAACCCAGTCCAGGCGACCGGCGCCCCGCGAAATCGCCAGGATGGATGTCCGGCAGGAACCGGTCTGCACAAGGCGCCCGATTGAGACAAGCCTGGACACGGAGCCGTTGACCCCGATCCGGCGGGAACACCCGCGCATCGGGCGCCTGCGGGGAAAGGGTTCCCTGTCGATCGGCACGCCGGTGCGCGGGTTTGTTGTCGATGGCATGGAACTTCCGCTGCGCGGGAATCATCACAAGGTCATGAAGGAACAGGCCGGACGCGGAACGAACCACGCAATCGATGATCTTGTGAAGGCCATCCAGAAGGCGGCTGGCGACGTGGCTCGTCGCCATTCCGGGTCAATCCTTCCGGTCGGGAATCTTTCCAGGGGCGGTGGTGGTCAGATTCGATGGTCGATCTCGCACAGATCCGGCCGTGACGCCGACTTCGGGTTCTACCTTGTGGATTCGGGCGGTCGACAGGTCTTCCAGGAATCGATGGTTCACATAGACCGCGACGGAAAGGCGTCCGTCGCCGGAGTGGACGCGCGCTTCGATCCGGCGAGGAACTGGTTGCTGGTGAAGTCATTAATCACCAACCGGAAGATATCGGTGCAGTGGATTTTCATGGCCGATCACCTGAAGAAGCGGCTTCTGGAGCATGCCAGGGCCAGGCGGGAACCTGCCGAACTGGTCGCGCTCGCGTCGGATGCAATCGCCCAGCCGCGCGGCCGGAGTCACGATGACCATATTCATTTGCGCATCTACTGTCCTCGTGACGATTTGCTCGAGGGTTGCATAGACATCGGTTCCGACCGACCGTGGTATTCACCACCAGGTCCCGAACTGGATGCCAGGTATCGGGAACTGGCAAGGCTGTCGCGGTCGCGCGACCCTGGGACAAGAAGGGACGCGGTAGCGGCCCTGGGACACTTCGGGGACAGGCGCGCCGTCGGCATCGCGGCCAGGCTGCTTTCGGATCCGGCCGTTGAAGTGGTTCGAGCGGCGGCCGGGGCCATTGACTGGCTTGGCGTCGGCGGGGTCGAATCCAGTGTCGCGGCAGCCGTCATGAATCCGGCGACGCCGGATGATGTCGCGATGGTGCTCCTGCGAAGTTTGACGCCTTCGCTGAAGATGAACCAGAAGTCGCCGAAGGTGAAGAAAATTGTTGCCAGGCTTCTGTCATGCGGCAGAAGGCTTGAGTTCGACAACGGAGTCTTCAAGGTGACGCTTGACGTGGGCCAGGAACTGCTGGCGGGGGGATTCCAGCTCCCGGAGGTAACGGCGGCCCCCGCCGAAGCCGGAGCCCGGCAGACAGGGGGAGCACACAATTAACCTTGATATCTTCCTATGGGATATAATGTGCTACATTCGGAGCGTCAGGGGGACACGGGATGTACTCACTCAGGATCGAAAACGATAAGGGCGAGATTCGCCGGATTGATGTTGACAAGGATGTCTATTCAATCGGAAGGCTGAAACAGAACGACCTTGTGCTGTCCGACATCAATGTTTCCCGTCGCCACGCTGTCCTTGAAGTTCGAGCCGAAGGCCTGGTGCTTGTGGACCCCGGTTCAAAATACGGGATCAGGATGAACAGCACCCAGAATCCCCCGGAGGTTCTGCTTCACGGCGGCGACACGTTTGTTCTTGGCGACTACAAGATCGAACTGATTCCGTCCGAGTCCGAAGTTCTTCCCGGTGCCAGCGCCACGATCAGGATGACTTCGCTTAACGAAAAGGACGTGCAGGAACCGGTTGCGGCCGAAAAGGGCGATGTTGCCCCGAGCGGGGCCGCGGTTCTAATCGAGGACGCCGTCGGGGTTCCTTATACGGTTGCCGTTTCCGAGGACGAAAGCCTGAGGGTTTTGCTCGAGATGCGCAAGCGCAGCCTTTCCGGGGCCGGTCACAAGACCGACGGCCATGAAGCCGACGGTTTTTCGCTGGATCCATCGGTCGCCGAGGAGCGCCGAACCGCGGTTCGCAGATCCCTTCTGATTGCTCTGATGCTGGCGGCGACGCTGCTTATCGCATGGTTCCTTTATTCATACTGGGCCAGTTCCGAGGTGTATCTTGGAATCCTGGATCGTCAGGCGCCGCAAATCTGCCAGGTTATTGGCGATGCCTTCGGGCCGGGCGGCAGAACCGCCTGAATTACCTTCCTTCCGTGACTCCGGAATGTTCGATGAAACCAGACGTGGACAGCCTTGACGACCAGCTTGTTGCTTCGTTGTTCGTAATCGGCTTTGACGGTTATGAACTGCCCCGCCAAACCGCCGAACTGCTTGGCGGCGGGCTTGCCGGCGTGACTCTTTTCCGGCGCAACATAGCGGACAGGATTCAGTTGACCGAACTGTGTCTTTCCATCCGGGAAGCGGCCCGCCCGTCGGGACTTGTGCCAATCATCGCTGTCGATCAGGAAGGTGGAAGGGTTCAGCGTCTGAGACACGTCGGTCGATTGTATGATGCGGCCCGCGACCAGGACGACCCGGCCGATGCCGGAAGGCGCATTGGCTCCGAACTCGCCCTCATGGGCTTCAACGTCGATTTTGCGCCAGTGCTCGATGTCGATTCGAATCCGGCCAATCCCATCATTGGCGATCGGGCATTTTCAGCGGATCCTGAAGTCGTTGCATCAAGCGCGGTGGCTTTTCATGATGGCCTGGTAAGCGCCGGCGTCATGGGGTGTGGCAAGCACTTTCCCGGTCACGGCGATGCCTCGGCCGATTCGCATCTGGAACTGCCGGTGATCCGGGCGGGCCTCGATACCCTTCAGGCCCGTGAATTGATTCCGTTCGCGGCGGCCGTCGAGGCAGGTTTCAAGATGTTGATGACCGCCCATTGCCTTTATCCGCTTGTAGATGCCAATTTTCCTGCGACCCTTTCGCCGTGCTTCATCAAGCCGATTCTTCGTGGTTCCATGGGATTCGACGGAGTCGTGATATCCGACGATCTGGGAATGAAGGCGATTTCCGACCGCTTCAGCCCCGGCGACATCGTGAGGCTGGGAGTCGATGCCGGCCTGGACATCTTCCTGCATTGCGGGATTGATGGCGAGGCCCTGCAACTGATCGAAGCGCTTCGCGATCAGCTCGATTCAGGCGTCATTCCGGCGTGCGATGTGGTCGCTGCGGCGGCAAGAATCCGAACGCTCAGATCCCGTTTCTTAAGGTAAGGCTGTACGACTTGCAACTGGCGCCAAGACCGTCATGCCGCTTGACCCGTACATACACCGTTCGGCTGTTGTTCGTGCACATATGCATCTGCGGTCCCGGCAGGGCGGGGCAGGAGCCGCATCTTTCCGGATCTCCCGTGACGGCGAGACACTGCTGGTAGTCCTTCGGATTTCCATCGACGCAGTTGGCGCCCACGAGTCCGCACGGCTTCTCGCCAAGAGTTGAAGTCCAGAAATCGACGGCCCATTCGAAATGGCTGCCCGCACTGCACATGCTGGTGCCGTCGCACGCGCCGTCGAATACCGCGAATTCAAATTCCTCCAGATCCTCGGGCTTGAGCTGGATGTCGGCGTGGAAATGATCGCCTCCGGAGGTTTCCGAATTCCATGTGTCGTCGATGAACGTGACCTTGTACCAGTCAACGGCGCCCTGCGCTGGCAGGTTACCTTCGATCACAACGTTCTGGCCCGAATCCTGAAGATCCGGCAGGACAACCGCGTTCTGGCATGTCGCGCCACCGATGCCGTCATATCCGTCGCCTTCGCATTCGCAACCATCGCCGAAATAGCCGTTCGTGTCATGCCATGGCGTGGCCGGCGGGGTGATGGTTCTTGTCTGACAGGCCAGTCCGCAGCCATCTGCGCCGCATGTGATCGTTCCATTGACATCGAAACCTTCATCCAGGGGGCAGGCAATCCCGACATCCGCGTTGTCGGTGATGCCGTCACAGTTCTCGTCCTTTCCGTTGCAGGATTCCACGCCGAGCGGATTGGCATAGTAGTCAAGGTCGTCGCAGTCCCCCTCGGAAGTCAGGGTATATACGCCGCGCGGGCTGCACATGCAGATGGCCGGGCCGACGCCGTAGCCGTCGCCGTCCTCGTCGCGGTACCGCAACTGGCAACCGGTTGAACCGTCGGGATCCGTCAGTCCGTCGCAATCGTCATCGACGGTGTTGCAGATTTCATTCTCATTCGGGTTCACATCGGCATTGTCGTCGTTGCAGTCGCCGGAAACAGTCGCGTCGTGCGTGCCTTCCGGGGCGCACAGGCATCGTTCCGAGCCCGACTGCCCGAAGCCATCCCTGTCACCGTCCCGGAGATAGACCGTGCAGTCCGACGCATCCTGTTCGTCCGTGTCGCCGTCACAGTTGTTGTCAAAACCGTCGCACACTTCGGTCTTGCCGCCGTAAACCGCCGCGTTGTTATCGTCGCAGTCATCCGCGTTCAGTGAACGGAATTCCCCATCCGGCGCGCACAGGCACCTTGAAGTTCCAGGAATGCCCGCGCCATCGCCGTCATGATCCAGATAGTGCATCATGCATCCGGGCGCGTTTTCCGGGTCGGTGATTCCATCGCAGTTGTCATCGGCACCGTTGCATATTTCCGGATTCTGGCTGTCCTGGAAAGTCCAGTCGGTCTGGCTTACCCCGACAGCGCACACGCTGCAGGATTCGGTCGGATGCGGGGATCCGTCCGGGACGCAGTTTCCGCCGATCAGGCACCAATCCCTGGAAATCGGGTACGAGCATCCGCCATTTCCGTCGCAGACATCGTCAGTGCACGCGATCGAGTCATCACAGGGGTTTGCGGTGCCGCCGCAGGCGCCGAGCATGTCGCAGGTGTCGTTGAAGGTGCAGTCGTTCAGGTCGCTGCACGGGCCTCCCGGCATTACTGACCATTCAGTCCTGCTGGCGATCGGCAGGCAGCCCTGGCATTGAACCGCCGGGTTCGGCTCTGCTGTCACGCGGCACATGCCTTCAATCAGGCACGTCCCGTCAATAATGAAGTCCGAGTTGCAGCCGCCGCCGCCGTCGCACGCATCAAGCGTGCATGAACGGCCATCGTCGCAACTGTAGGGGGTTCCCTGGCAGCTTCCCGAAAGGCACGTATCGAATATCGTGCAGTCGTTGGTGTCGTCGCAGGCCACGCCGTCGCGGAAAGACCAGTCGTGAGCAAGCATGTTCGCCTTGCAGATCAGGCAGGGGTCGGACGGGTTAGGCTGAAGATTCATGTAGCAGGCGCCGTCAATCAGGCACCAACCCGACTTCAGTTCGGGGGCAAGGCACCCGCCGTTGCCGTCACAGCGGTCGGTCGTGCATGCCAGGCCGTCGTCGCAAGGCTTCGGGACGCCATCGCACGCACCCTGCTGACAGGAGTCCGGCCATGTGCACGAATCGTTGTCGTCGCACGCCGCCCCGTCGTTGAACGACCAGTCGCGGCTTGATTCGGACGGGGAACACTTGAGGCAACTGTTGAACATGCTGGTGGTGCCTTCGGTCATGCAGTTGCCGTCAATCAGGCACCATCCTTCCAGGACCGGCCGCTGGCACCCGCCGCTTCCGTCACAGATGTCGGTGGTGCAGGCGATGCCGTCGTCGCATCCATATTCGACGCCGCGGCAGACCTTTGCCCGGCAGGCATCGTTGTGCGAACACGGGTTTGAATCGTCGCACTGGACGCCCTCGTTGCTGCTCCAGTTGACCTTCAGGATATCCGGGTCGCATTTCTCGCATTCCGCCACAGGATTCACGGTGCCTTCGGCCACGCACTGTCCGTCGATAAGGCACCAGCCCGTGTCAATCCGGAACTCGCAGACGCCACCGGAGCACGAGTCGGTCGTACACGAAATTCCGTCGTTGCAGGTCATCATTGTGCCGACACATTCCTGGTTCGAACAATGGTCGTCGCTGGTGCATGCGTCGTTGTCGCTGCAAGCCTGACCATCGTTTGCCGACCAGTTGAACTGGGCAATCGCGGCGTTGCAGATCTGGCACCTGTTTTCGTTGTTGGTGTTTCCGTCAAAGATGCACGTGTTGTCAATCAGGCACCATCCCGGGTAAAGAAGGTTCTCGCAGCCGTTTTCGCCGGGGATGTCCTGGGTGCATTCAAGTCCGTCAACGCATGAAACGCCCTGCCCGATGCAGTTGCCATCGATGCAGACGTCATCGGTCGTCGCCGGGTTGTTGTCGTTGCAAGGCTGTCCCTGGTTTGCCGGAGACCAGCCGAGGACGGCCGCCGCCGGGTCGCATTTCTGGCAGGAGTTCATCGGATTTCCGGTCTCGGAAGGCACGCAGGTGTTCCAGATAACGCACCAGCCCGGCTGGACGGAACCACCACAGTTGCCGTTGCCGTTGCACACATTGTCCGTGCACTCAAGACCGTCCTCGCAGGAGTAGGCCGTTCCGGAGCATACGCCGTCCTGGCACTTGTCGTTGTAGGTGCACTGTTCCGAGTCGTCGCACTGAAGCCCGTTGCTTACCGGCGACCAGGCTGACGTGCTGCCGGCGACCGAGCAGCGTTGGCAGGGATCGGCCGGATTGACCTGGTTGTTTGCATAGCAGGCGTTATCGATCAGGCAGTACCCCGACAGAAGTGAATGAGATGCCCCACCGTTTCCGTCGCATACGTCTTCGGTGCATTCCAGTCCGTCGGAGCAGTCGTAAGGCGTTCCGACACAGACGTTGTCGACGCAGGCGTCGTTCTTCGTGTCCAGGCGGAAGTCGTTGCACGGGGCCCCGCTGTTTCCTGACCAGGCCGACTGATTCGTCGCCGGGTCACAGATTTCGCAGACGTTCGACGGATTCTGCTGGAATTCCGGCCTGCAGTACGAATCGATCAGGCACCAGCCGGCGTTGACCGGGAAGCTGCACGTCCCGTCACCCTTACAGGTATCCGTGGTGCACGATTTTCCGTCATAGCAAGTGTAAGACAGGCCCACGCAAGATCCGTTCAGGCACTGGTCGGCGCTTGTGCACTGGTTGAAGTCGGTGCAGGGCGCGCCGTCGTCCTTGCGAACCACTGAACACACGCCGGTCTCGGTGTTGCAGACGCCGTCCTCGTGGCAGTTGTTCTGGGCCGGGCACGTCTTTGTGGTGCCGCCTCCGCAGACCCCCTGAGTGCATGACGTTCCGGTCGTGCAAGCGTTGCTGTCGTCGCAGGTCGTGCCGTCCGGACGCAACGGGGTCGAGCAGACGCCGGTCGAGGGTTCACAGGTTCCCCTGTAATGGCATGGGCTGATGACTGTGCATGTGATCGGATCCAGGCCCTTGCACACGCCCTTCGAGCATATGTCGCGCTGGGTGCACAGATTTCCGTCGTTACATGTGGTTCCGTCTTCCAGGGTCGGGTACGTGCAGGTTCCCGTCAACGGGTCGCAAGTTCCCGCGCCATGGCAGTCGTCGGGCGGCGTGCACGGGTTCTGTGTTCCACCGGTGCAGGCACCTTCAAGGCACTGGTCGTCAAACGTGCACGGATTCCCGTCGTCGCACGTCGTACCGTTTTCGGCCGGCGGGTTGCTGCACTCGCCTGTCATCGGATCGCATTCGCCAGCGACGTGGCACTGATCCAGAGGCTCGCACTGCACGTCGTTGCCATCGGAACATACGCCGCCCAGGCATTTATCCCCGGTCGTGCAGAGGTTGAAGTCGTCACAGGGCGTGTCGTCTTCAACGGGGTCGTGACCGCAGGCGCCCAGGCCGTCGCATTCGTCGGCGGTACACGGGTTGTTGTCGTCCGTGCACGGGGTCCCGGCATCCCGGGCGGTTTCGGTGCATTCACCAAGTCCGTCGCAGACGCTCGACAGGATGCATTCGTTCGAAACCGGGCAGGAGTAGGGCGTCCCGCCGCAGGAAGAATTGTTGCATGCGTCGTTCCTGGAGCATGGGTTGCCGTCGTCGCACGGATCCGTGTTTGGCGTGTTGACGCATCCCAGCAGGGTGCATTGATCGTCGGTGCATTCGTTGTCGTCGTCACAGTTGACGGGCTGTTGTTCCGGACAGGACTCGCCCTGGCACATCATCGCGGGATAAAGCACCAATCCTTCGCACCTGGCGGTGGCGCAGATCGCAGGGGTTGCCTGGTGAACGCATCCCCCTGGAAGATCAGATTCGCACGAGTCAAGAGTGCAGACGTTATCGTCGTCGCAGTCCCGCGGCAGTCCCTGCTGGCAGGCTCCGTCAACGCAGGAGTCATCGACCGTGCACTCGTTGCCGTCGCTGCATGGGCCGGTTACGTTGCCCCACGATCTGGGATTGATGCCCGAATGGCAGGCCTGGCACTGGTTATCGGGGTTGACGGCGCCGTCGGCGAAGCATGTGTCGGAAATCACGCACCAGCCGGCAAGCGGCTCGTTCGTGCAGGTTCCGTCCCCGTCGCAGGCATCAGGCGTGCAGGGCAGGTTGTCGTTGCAGTCGTACGGCTGCCCGGCGCAGGTTCCGTCGGCACACGTGTCCAGTTTTGTGCAGTCCTGTCCGTCGTCACACGTCGCGCCGTCAGCGTTGGTCCACGAATTCTGGCTTGCCAGCGGATCGCAGACGCGGCAGGGATTTCCGGCCTGGGTGGTGTAGGCGGTCACGCACTGGCCGTTAATCACGCACCAGTCCGGCAGGATGGTCAGCGAACATTCTTCGGTTCCGTTGCATGCGGCGTCGGTGCAGGGCAGCGGGTCTTCGCATGTCCTGGGAGTGCCGACGCATGTTTTATTGATGCAGAGGTCGGAATAGGTACACAGGTCTCCGTCGTCGCATGGTCCCGGGGCATGGTCGTGCTTGCAGCCCGTGGATGGCAGGCACGAATCGGTCGTGCAGACGTTGTCGTCGTCGCAGTCAACTGATCCGCCGGGCTGGCACGACCCGCCAGAACAGACGTCGCCGTCCGTGCAAAGGTTTCCATCCTCGCATTCGGCGGCGTTGTTGACGTGCACGCAGCCGGTTGACGGATTGCACGAGTCGGTCGTGCACGGGTTGTTGTCATCGCAGGAAATCGGTGTCCCGGAACATTGCTTGTTGGAACACTGGTCGTTTGTGGTGCATTTGTTGGAGTCATCGCAGGCGTTGTTGTTCGCGTCGTAGATGCAGGTCCACGTTTCAAGGTCGCACGAATCCGTCGTGCAGGGATCCTCGTCGTCGCAGTTCAGGCCGGTGGCGCCAACGCAGTACCCGTTGAAGCAGAAGTCGTCCTGGGTGCAGGGATTGCCGTCATCGCACTGGGTCAGGTTTGCCACCTTCGGGTGTTTGCAGATGCCGTCTTCGCAGGAGTCGGTCGTACACGGGTTTCCGTCGTTGCAGTTCATGAACCCGCCGGCGCCGCAGACCCCCATGATGCAGGCATCGCCGACCGTGCAGGGATCCCCGTCGTCGCATGACGCGGTGAGCCAGTCCTCCTGGCAGCCGAGTGTCGTGTCGCACCAGAAGTGCGAGCATTCCGTGTCCTGTGGACAGACCACAACCGAGCCGCCGCAGACGCCGTTGGTGCAGGTGTCGTTTTCGGTGCATGCGTTTTCGTCGTCGCACGCTCCGCCGGTCAGCGGAAGAACTCCGCATCCCGTGGTTTCGTCGCATATGGGGGCGGTGCATGCGTTTCCGTCGTCCGGGCAGGTTCGGGGGTCGGGGTTGTTGAAGCATCCCGTATCCGGGTCGCAGCCATCGACGGTGCAATCGACGCCGTCGTCGCAGTCGATGGCGGGTACGGCGTTGCACATGCCGTTCAGGCATGTGTCCGGGGTGCAGACGCTGGAGTCGAGGTCGCAGGCCTTTCCGTTGTCGAAGTCATAGACGCAGTCGCCGCCTTCGCAGTGTCCGTCGGCCAGGTAACAGGGATTGGGCGGTGTGTCGCAGACCTTCCCGGCACAGGGGTCGCCCAGGCAGTAACCAAGGACGCATCCGTAGTCGCACGGCGTGACCGTTTCCGTGAAGGTGCAGTCTCCGTCGTCGCAGACGCCGTTTGAATAAACGACGGTGGAATCGCCGCGGCATTCCCTGTCGGGGACGACGCAGGTGATCTGTGTGCCGGTGCAGACTCCTGTGTCGCACTTGTCGTTTTCAGTGCATGCGTCGTTGTCGTCGCAGTTTCCGCCGGTCAGGTTATCGACGCCGCAACCGGTGGTCGCGTTGCAGGTGGGGGCGGTGCAGACGTTGTTGTCGTCCGGGCACAGGTCCGGGTGGGTTGTCTGGAAACATCCCGTGGTCGCGTTGCATGCGGCGACGGTGCAGACGATGCCGTCGTCGGGACAGAGCGAGTCGTTTGCGGTGTAAAAGCATCCGGTGACCGCATTGCAGGCATCGACGGTGCAATCGACGCCGTCGTCGCAGTCGATGGTGGGTGCGGCGGTGCAATTGCCGTCCTGGCAGGTGTCCGGGGTGCAGACGCTGGAGTCGAGGTCGCAGGCCTTTCCGTTGTCGAAGTCATAGACGCAGTCGCCGCCTTCGCAGTGTCCGTCGGCCAGGTAACAGGGATTGGGCGGTGTGTCGCAGACCTTCCCGGCACAGGGGTCGCCCAGGCAGTAACCAAGGACGCATCCGTAGTCGCACGGCGTGACCGTTTCCGTGAAGGTGCAGTCTCCGTCGTCGCAGACGCCGTTTGAATAAACGACGGTGGAATCGCCGCGGCATTCCCTGTCGGGGACGACGCAGGTGATCTGTGTGCCGGTGCAGACTCCTGTGTCGCACTTGTCGTTTTCAGTGCATGCGTCGTTGTCGTCGCAGTTTCCGCCGGTCAGGTTATCGACGCCGCAACCGGTGGTCGCGTTGCAGGTGGGGGCGGTGCAGACGTTGTTGTCGTCCGGGCACAGGTCCGGGTGGGTTGTCTGGAAACATCCCGTGGTCGCGTTGCATGCGGCGACGGTGCAGACGATGCCGTCGTCGGGACAGAGCGAGTCGTTTGCGGTGTAAAAGCATCCGGTGACCGCATTGCAGGCATCGACGGTGCAATCGACGCCGTCGTCGCAGTCGATGGCGGGTACGGCGGTGCAATTGCCGTCCTGGCAGGTGTCCGGGGTGCAGACGCTGGAGTCGAGGTCGCAGGCCTTTCCGTTGTCGAAGTCATAGACGCAGTCGCCGCCTTCGCAGCGTCCGTCGGCCAGGTAACAGGGATTGGGCGGTGTGTCGCAGACCTTCCCGGCACACGGATCCGTGTTCACGCAGCTTCCGTTCAGGCAGCCACCTGGACATGGTGTTGTGGTAACGGCGTACTGGCACGAGCCCGACACGCACTGACCGGGAAGCGATGATGTGACCACCGCCGTATTTTCGGTGTTGCAAGCCTTTGCCGGGGGGGTAGTGCAGGACTTCAAAGTTCCCTGGCAGACCTTTGCCGAACACCTGTCGTTATCGGTGCAGAGGTCGCCGTCGTCGCACGGGACGTTGTTTCTTGCGGAAGTCGCGCATCCGGTTGAAGGCACGCAGTAATCGTTCGTGCAGACGTTTCCGTCGTCGCAGGTGATCGTGGCGCCCGTGCAGATGCCCCCGAGGCACTTGTCCGCGGTCGTGCACAGGTTGCCGTCGTTACAGTCGCTCAGGTCTTCGTGATTCTGACGGACGCACGTGAAATCGATGCATTTCATCCGTTCGCAGACGCCCAGGTTGACCGGGATCGTGCAGTCCAAATCGCGTTCACATTCGTGCTGGACTTCAGGCTGGATATCCTCGGGAATGTCTTCGATTTCGTCGGTGGTTGTCGTGTCCCTTGAATCCTCCTGGATTGCGCCGTCGTCATCTTCCGTATCGACGGCCGACTCGATGTCCCATTCGGAGTCCGGCCACGTCTCGGCCGCGGTTTCCGGGGAAGGGTCGTTCTCGATGCCGTCGTCCGCGGCCAGGATGTCGAATGCATCCTCCCACTCGTCGGCCGGGACATCCCGAATCACGTCGGAGGCCGAATCGCCGCCGGAGTCGCCAGGGTGAACGACATCGTGTCCCGTGTCCTCGCCCCCGCCGGAATCAAGCAACCACGGTGGAAGGTTCGGGTTGCCGCACGAAAAGAGTGCCAGCGTAAGCGAAGTGGCCAGTACGTGTTTGTAAGACATGGGAGCCCCCGGAGTGGAAAGTCCTGGAATCGGCGCTGGACGTTATTATACAGTGATTTGGTGCTTTCAGTGAAACGCGCGCGCATGCGGGACCCGAAGGGAGCCGCCCACTACATGCCGGGGCATTCTGCAACGATTTCGGGTGCTATGCCCTTGTTGCCGAAGGCCTTGCCAAAATTGATCTTGAATTCGGCCGCGAGCTTTTCTGCCGCCGCCCTGAATTCCGCCTTGTCGGTCCACATGTTTTCCGGGTTGAGAACGTCGGTTGCGCTGGTCGATGGGCAAGCCAGGGGCACCTGGAATTTGAACAGCGGATCGGTCCGGTAATTCACGTCGCGCAGCCTTCCCTCGACGGCGTCGCGAACCATGGCACGCGTCACGTCGATATCGACACGCTTGACCGTCCCGTATCTGCCGCCAATCCAGCCGGTATTGATCAGGAAGACGTCGGTGTCGTGCTCCTGCATCATCTTTCCGAGCATGTCCGCATACGTCGAAGGAGTCCGCGGCATGAAGGGTGCCCCGAAGAACCTGGAGAACGTGGAACTCGGGCTGACGACGCCGGTTTCGGTCCCGGCCAGTTTGCTGGTGTAGCCCATCAGGAACCACAGCATCGCCTGGTTCCGGTTCAGTCTTGCGATTGCCGGAAGCACGCCGTTGGCGTCGGCCGTCAGGAACAGGATGGTCTTCGGATGGTCGGCGCAGGACGACGGCTTGATGTTCGAAAGGTAGGTCAGCGGATAGCTGGCCCTGGAGTTCTCGGTAAGGCGTCTGTCGGTCAGGTCGAACTCCCCGCACGGGTACATCATCGCGTTTTCGATGATGGAACCGTGATTCTGGTAATCGTCCTCGTGGAAGACCGCGGAAAAGATTTCGGGTTCCTTGGCCGGATTCAGGTCAATCAGCTTGGCGTAGCATCCGTTTTCCATGTTGGCCACGCCGTTCTTTCCCCATCCGTGCTCATCGTCTCCAAGCAGGGCGCGCAGCGGATCGGCCGAAAGCGTGGTCTTGCCGGTTCCGGAAAGTCCCAGCATCAGGGCGCTGCTGCCGTCGGCCCCCTCGTTGGCGCTGCAGTGAAGCGGAAGGATGCCGTAGTCTGGCAGGTAGTAATTCATGACCGTGAAAACCATCTTCTTGATGGAACCCAGGTACGCGGAACCAATCACGATTCCCATGCGCCTGTCGTAATCGATGGCGATTACGACGTTGGCGGTCTTCTTCGTGTCGGGATCGATCCTCAGCCGTCCCAGGTATCTTTCCGAATCAAGCTGGTCGTACGGCAGGGCAATGACCGTGAAAGGAAGTTCCGCGAACACGCTTGTTCCAATGTCCTCTGGAACCGGGCGGAACATGTTGTCGGTGAATACCGCGGCAAGCCCGCTGTCGGAAATGGTCATCACGGGCATCGCCCATTCGCTGGAAGCCCCGACCACCCTGTTGGTCACGAAGATCTGTTCCTTATCGGCCAGGAATTTCCGGGCGTCCTCGAAGATCATGTCAAACGTGGTTTCGTCGATGGGCAGGTTGTTCGGCGAGTCCCAGTCAATTCTCGCCTCGCTGCACGGGCGACGAACCATGACAGTGTCCTTCGGCCGCCTTCCGGTCGAAAGTTCCGGTGTCCACGTGGCAAGGGCCCCGCAGGCCGAAACGACGCAGTCCTTTCTTTCGACCGCCATCCGGATCAACTCCGGGCGTGGAAGATCGACCGCCACGCGATCCGCCGCCGCGTCCAGATCCTGAAGAATAGTCTTTCGAATAGTTTCGTGCATTTTGCTTTCTCCATCAGATCCCGGGACTAACCGTTCCAGGACTTCGCAGATTGATGATTATTCGTCCTCGACAATCCTGACCGCCGACCAGTCCCCGGTCACGCTGGCCTGCTGAGAATTGCTTTCGACAAATCCGATATACGTCCCATCGACAATGCTGTCGATGATCGTGTCACAGTTTCCGTCCAGCATCCGTCCGGTGCCGGTCAGTGTCAGAGTCGTGGAAAGAGAGAGCCTTCCAATCATGTCGTCAACCGGGTCGATGAGTGAGGTGATTACCGTGTTGCAGACGGCCTCGACATCGTCGCGGTCAACACCAGGTATCGTCTCGGCGGCGTCGCCGATCGGGCCGTTTGCCATTCCCTTGCAATCCAGCCAGAGCCTGGCGAGGTCGTCGATTGAATGTGCCTGGTCGCCGGAAATCTGCGGGATGAAAATGCCGTTTATCGCCCACAGCACCAGCTTTCCGTAGCTCAAGGCGATTTCGTGCTGCCGCAGCGACATCCAGTTGAAGTTCAGGACGTCCGCGATGAAGCTGCCCTCAAGCAGTTCCATCGGGAAGTCGTCGGGAAGCACCGTCAGATCCTTCATGTCCAGCGTGTATTTGCCGCATTCGGGATCAAAGGCCGGGTCGCCTTCCGCTGCGCACCCCATCCTCCAGTACAGGTTGATCGCGTGCCAGAAATGGGTTCCCTGAACGGTGTAGTCGCTGCCGAGTTTCTGCAGGACAAGCTCCGACTCCAGTTCCAGATTACTGATGATCTGGGTGATGTCCTTTCCCGCGGTCAGGAACGCCGCCAGCCACGGTGTGTCTCTTGACCACTGTAGAATCAGGTCGTTGAGAACGGATTCAAGAGCTTTGCCGACCACGGTCTGGACAGCATCGATAATGGCGCTTCCGATCCAGAGTTTCAGCGCGTCGAAAACGAGCTGCACGATTGTCGAGCCAGGGGTGTTGAACAGCTTTACCAGTTCCTGGATCGCGCAGCATACCGTCTTGCCCACGTCCTCGGTGCCGGCCGTGATGCATCCGATAATCGTGGTGTCCCCGCCGGCGCACATCTCGATCATCGGTTCGAAGTTGAAGTGGTCAACCGCGTTGTAACGGCCGCTGGCCTGGAATGTTACTTCCGAAAATTCCAGGGTCATTTCGTCGCACGTTTCCGGCTGCATGACCAGCGTCCTGGAGCATCCACCGGCGGCGGTGCAGACCAGGTCGCCGCTGCCGGCCCTTGCGAAGACCGTGTAGGTCGCGCCGGCAGGCAGGCAGTCGAAGGTGACGACCGAGTTGACCGTCTGGGCGCTTCGCTGGGCGATGATCAGGTCGTCGGAGAGCACCGTGTGCGGAAAAATGTGCTTTCCGCACTGGTAGGTCGAAGGAACGACGAATACCTCGATATCGCGCAGGGGCGTCTCGATCACGCCATCGTACGAAAAATCGACGCGAAGGCATCCGCAGGCGTACGCAAGAACCTTCACCTTCATGGTGACCGGTTCCGATTCGGGATAGTCGGGAAGCGAAAGTCCCAGCGTGTAAGTGACTTCCGGAACCATCCCGACAAAAAAGTCGTTCGACACGCGGCCTTTGGCGTCGGTGTACCTGCTGTACGTTTCAAAGTTCGCGTCGCCCTGGACCACGACGCCGTCATCGTCAACAACGGTCACAATCTGGAAGTCAACCAGCACGTCCGGGGCGGGCTGTCCCTGAATGTAATCGACCACGATCGCCGAAACCTGGATCTGGTTTCCGACAGTGGCCTGAACCGGGGTCTCGGGATCGACCTGGAGCAGGATCTGGTACCTGTGCTGCTGACCGTCGTCGGTCGCCAGATCCCTTCCCTCATCGAAGTTCACGACGTCATCCGGAACCTGGTAGTCGGCCACGATGTCCGACTGCCCGCCCTCGTCCAGCATCGGAAGGTATTCCTGTGAGCACCCGGACATCAGTAAGGCAGCGGCAACCGCCAGAACCGGAATCAAGGTCTTTTTCATATTCTTACCTTAACCTGTCAATCGGCGGCGTGAGTCGCCAGGCAGGAAAAATGACGCGGATATTATAGTCTATCGGCGGCATGCAGGCCAGATGGCCCGCGCATTTCCACGAAACTGTCCATAAAGGCAGGAGGATGATCGACAAGTCGTCCCCTGGATCAGCCAACGATGTCTTTATTCCGGTTTGACAAGGTGGTATCATCCCGCGGGTAAGCGATGGTTCAGTCCCGTTCGGTCCATCAAATCGGGGACTGATGTTGTTTTTTAATTGAAGTCAGGGTGTTTCATGAGTCAGAACGATGACGGAATCGGGCGTGCGGGGCTGGGGGCTGGCGTTTCCGGGCCTGTTCAGGACGGAAGTGGTGAGGAAGCGGCGACCACGGTTTTTTCGGATCTGTTCTGCCCAATCTGTGGCGGCCGGTTTCCCGGTGGCCTTTCCGTCTGCACCGAGGACGGGGTTGCCCTTGTTCCGGTCGGACAGGGCGACGACCTTTCGGGAACGGTTCTGAACAACAAGTACGTGCTTGTCCAGCTCATCGGTCGCGGTGGGTTCGGAAACGTCTATCGGGCGACCCACAAGCTGGCAAAGACCGAACTCGCCATCAAGGTCATCAAGGACGATCTTCGTGACAATGAAAAGGCCGTGCGGCAGTTCCTGAAGGAAACACGCGCACTGATGTCGATACAGTCGATGCATGTCGTGACCGTTCACGACGTCGATCGCGACACGGCGGGACGAATATTCATCGTCATGGAACTTCTGCGCGGTCGCGATCTGGAAGACCACGTCAGGCTGGAGTATTCGTCAACCGGGCGCATGCCGTGGGCCGCGGTCGGCCGCATCGTCCTGGAAGTGTGCGACGCGCTGGAATGCGCCCATGAAAAGGGAATCGTCCATCGCGACCTGAAGCCCGGAAACGTCATGATGGTGAAGGGGCGTGGCGGGAAGTTGATGGCGAAGGTCGTCGATTTCGGCATCGCCAGCCTGGCTCAGTCCGAAAACATGGATCTGACTACCATGGACGCCGTTCCAAGGGTCATCGGAACGCCATCTTTCATGAGTCCCGAGCAGGCGAAGGGTCAGCCGGTCGATTCCAGGGCCGACCTTTACAGCCTTGGCGCCATGGTTTATCGGCTGGTTTGCGGTTGCAAGCCGTTTGATGCCAAGACCGATCAGGGCATGCTGATTGCCCATGTCATTGAAAAGCCCCGGCCGATCCGCGAAAGGTGTCCGGAACTTGAGGTTCCCCAGGAGTTCGATGCGCTGATCATGCAGTTGATGGCGAAGACTCCCGAGGAACGTCCGGCCCGTGTCGAGGATGTTGCGGCCCGCCTGCGCGCGATTCTGCCCGAGGAAGACCGCCAGCCGATGCGCGGTCAGGGGATCGCCGGCTGGAAGATCGCTGTCGCCGTTGCGGCCGTGCTTCTTGTTGCCGCCGGCGCCGCCGCATTTTTCCTTCTTTCCGGCAAGGAAACGCCGGCGATTGCGACCGCTGCGGACGCCACCGTTGCCGATACGGCAGTTGCCGCGCAGCCGGCGGCTCCCGTCGAGCCAGTCCAGGCCGCTCCGGTTGTTGAACCCGTCGCGCCCGGCGCTTCTTCCGGTGTCGCCGTTTCGCCGACGCCGGCTCCGCAGCCTGCCGCGGCGCAGATTCCGGTTGCTCCGGCCCCGGCCGCACAGCCGGCAGTTGCCGCCGAAGTTCCCGCGGCCGCACCGGCGCAGCCGGCCCCAGCCCCCGCGGCGACCCCTGCCGGGCCGGCGCCCAGGGCCCAGCTTCCGGCCGTTCCCGTTCCAACGGCGACATCCACGGCCTCGGGCGGGAACATTGTCGCGCCATCGGTCGCGGGCGGTGGAGCGGGCAGCCAGGGTGGCGCCAGGACCGGCCCGACAAAGTCCGCGATTCCCGTGGCCCGTCCAGGCACGGTCACAGCCCAGCCGGCTGCCCAGGCCCAGCCCGCCCCCGGGTCGGCATCCAGCGGGATCCAGCGCCCGACGGCGCCTTCCAGTCCTTCGCCGACCGCAACCGCCCCCGAGCGTTCGCCCGCGCCCGCACCGGCAAGGGCCGAACCGCTTTCCCGTGAAAAGATGGACGGACTCGAGGCCGAGGCCGACAGGGACATCAAGAAGAAGAAGGGCGAGGATAGTTCCAAGCGCAAGAAGCTCGATAAGGACTTCGACAAGGAATTCGAGGAATTCGAGGATTTCTAGGGTTGCCTTCCTTCCGTTCGCCCGCATCGGCATGTCCGCATGGCGAGAGCCGGGTAACGGCGTGATTGCCGGTCGTTCCGGCGTTTGAAATTCGTGGGGTGTTGAATTTGTCCGCGGGAAATATTAATCTTGCGGGCAGATTCAGATGTTTGCGTTCTTTTTCTTTGTTCGTTTCTTTTTTGCGCATTGCGCAGGAGGTTTCAGATGAGGCGTGGTCTTCTGGTTGCTCTTATGATGGTATTTTCGTTCTCGATGGTTGCGTGCGGCGGCGCGGAGAAGAAGCAGGACTTCTCGAAGGCTCCGGATTGGTATGATGCCCCCATGAAGGGTTGTGGTGTCGGCAGCGCCAAGCTTCGCAGCGTTCGTGACCTTGCGCGTCAGTCGGCCGTTTCTTCGGCGCGCGCGGATCTGTCCAGGGGCCTCAGCACCCAGGTTGACGCGATGCTGAAGCGCTACATGGCGGAAGGCGAAGCCGAAGGCCAGGATTTCTCCGAAGAACTGACCAAGAGCGTCGTCCGTGACGTGACCTCCCAGACCCTGGTCGGAACCCGCGTGGCCGTTACCCAGGTCATGAACAACGAGTTCTATGCGATGGTCTGCCTGGATCCCGAAACCTTCGCCGATGCTTTCTCCCGCATGGACAAGCTCAGCCAGAAGGCGCGCGAAGCCCTGAACAAGAGGGCCAAGGCGGAATTCGACGACATGGACGAGCAGATCAAGAAGCTGAACGAACAGAAGTAATTCTTGTCTCTTGACCTGTCTCTTGCCGGAACTTCCACCCATGAAAAAGATCATCGCAATTATCCTGTTTGCGGCAGTTTGTCCCTTAATGCTCTCGTGCGGTTCGTCGGGATCGACCACGAAGAAGAGTTCCCTGCAGGAAAAGGCCCTGGCGGAAATACGGCAGGCATATGAAGTCCCGCTTTGCTGGGAATCAGTCGATGATGCGTCCGCAGTTGGTTTCATACACCAGTTCGCGGCAAAGGTCGTGCAAGGGCGGATCAGTCGTGACGTTCAGTGGATAAGAACTTCCGACAGCGACAAGTTGATTGCTGCCGAAGTTTTTGGCAACGGGGCGGGTGCCGGCAAGGACGCCGGCATCATCACGATGACGAGCGCGGTTCCGTCAGACTATGCGGTCTGGATGGCGATAGCCGATCTTTTCAGGAATCACAGGCCGGAGAAGCCGGACGTTGTCGAGAAGCGTGGCTATGGCGTCTTCCTGCACACCATCAGGGACGACACCAGGAAGCTGCAACTGGACGATCTCGAGCGAACCGTCAGGGTTACGACGGACTCGCTTTCGTTCAGGGTCAGTCCGGCAGTGGTCTGCACGTCGGAGTTTTCCATGCTTGCTGGAAGCAGCGCCTATGTCAGTCCGGCAGACGCCGCCATCGCTTCCTTGATCAAGAAAGGCGTCATTAAGGGTTCCGAGGAAAAGCGGGCACAGTTTTTTGGGATTCTAGAGGGTGAAGTCGGTGCGATTTCCTTGATTCAGCAGGTTCCCGGGGATTCTTCCGGCGAGTACGTCCTGACCGCCCGTTTCGACTTCGACGTTGCAAGCCTTTTTGGTTTTGGCGGCGCGACCGAGCACGTGCTGGTCTGCCGTTCGCCAAACCCGATGTTTGCGTCGCAGCTTGAAAACTATGCGTTCGCAAGGCAGCGCCAGGAAAGCGGCGAATACAGGTACATTGCAACAATGGCCCGCTGAGACACCGATCCCTCCACTCGAAGCACTTGTCCGAATCTTCGTGGCGCAAGCGTGACTCAACGCTGAAGGCGGCATCTTCAAGCAATGGGCCGGTCGCCTATCTGCAATCCCTGGCGGGTCCGGCGGCCTTGATTGCGTCCGTCAGGATTCCCTCGGTCAGGAGTTCCGGAAGCACGGCCGGTTCGCCTTCGCATGGCGGGTAAACGAGATAGACAGGGACTCCGGCACGCTGGTATTGTTTGATCAGAGCGGCGATTGACGGGTCGCGCCGGCTGAAGTCGGCGATCATCGGAACGATCCCGTGTTCGGTGAAAAGATCGGCGGTCTGTTGGCGATTAAGGATCAACTTCTCATTTGTCTTGCAGTTCATGCACCAGGATGCGGTCACATCCACGAACACCGGCTTGCCTGCCTTCCGGGCCTGCTCGACCGCTTCCCGCGACCACTTCTGCCACTTGACGGGCCCGTCATGCTTTTCGAGCCCGGCCGACCCTTCGGCGGCACCATCCTGGAAGCTGAGTATCATGGGGGCCGAAACCATGATCACGGCAAAGAGCATCCCGGCGGTTATCACTCGCCTTCGAAGCACGGATCGATAGTGCGCCTTCCGAAGATTCCGCTTCAGTTCGATGCGCTCGCGGGCATCCACCGAACTGTCGGCCGCCAGGTCGCTTTCCGCCTTTTTAAGTTTCCGGCCGGCCGGTTCCTCGAAGTTGACGGCGCTGACGCCCATGAACCAGGCCGCGGCGCCAAGCAGCAGCAGGAACCACAGGATTCGAACGACGGCGTCGATCCCGAATCCGCTTCCAAGAACGCCAATCAGCCAGACCATCGTGGCCAGCAGGAAGAACGCCAGTCCGTGCGACCACCGGTTGCTTTCCTCGCTGACCCGGAAGTTTTTCAGGCGATCCGTCCATCGCGGAAATACCGCCAGCAGCACGAAGGGAAGGGAAAATCCCAGGGCGAGGGCGGCGAAGAACGCAAAAATCTGGGCTGGTCCGCCCATGAACGCGAATCCGACCGCCGGACCGAGCATCGGAGCCGTGCACGGCGTGCCAAGTATCGTCACAAGCAGGCCCGTCATGAACGAACCGAGTATCATCCTGGTCTTGTACTTCTTGCGGAGATCCTGCAGGTCATCGGTGTGGGAAGCGACCTGAAGCGGGAAAACGCCAAGCATTCCAAGCGACATAACCATCAGGATGGAGATGATGAACGCAAGGAATCCCGGCTCCTGGAACTGGAATCCCCAGCCGACCGAGTGGCCGGCCGCCTTCAGGATTACAACCGTCGTCGCGAGTCCCATCATCAGGACGAATATGCCGGCGGCGTAGGCCAGTCCGTTCGCAAGCAGCATCCTGTATCGCTCACGCCGTTCCTTGTAGGTTACCGCCGTCATGACAAGATGGTTCAGCTTCGGCACGATCACGGGAATGACGCAGGGCATGATGTTCAGGAGCAGCCCGCCGGCAAAGGCCAGAAGCAGGAAGTACCATGAAAAGGCGGGCGCCTCCACGACGGGTGGCGAGGTGTCGGCCGACAGCGAAGCCGCATCCTGCTGATCCGGTGTCGCCTGATCCGGGGTTGCACGCGTCCATGGAGAGTTTGCCGGGTTGGTTCCCGCCCCGAAGAAGTAATTTTCCGGCTTGTCGGATCCCGGCTCAGTGGCCTGCAGGAATCCGCCGGCGAACGGAAGGCAGTCGGTGCCTCGAAGCCTGACACTGGCGATCCACGATTCGTTGCCGTCGCCGCCACGTTCAAATCCCCAGTTATCGACCAGACATTCCCCACCGGGAAGCCACTGGGGCACCCATTCCGAAACTGACTGGAATCCGGTCAGCGTGTACTTTATGTCCCATATACCGTCGTCATAGCTCACGGACGACAGCCATGCCGAAGCCGTCGCCAGGCGCGTCGCGGCCGGCGTCAAATTGTCGCGAGCCGTTCCACCGGCGCTTGGGGATGCCGATTCGGCCACCTTCAATCTGGTCGCGGCCGTCGCCTTTCCGCCCACGCAGGATTGCTTGCAGGCCAGCCAGCCCGACTGGACGGACAGCTCGATTTCCCCGGCGTCGGGCTGCTCAAGAACGACCACTTCCGAACTTGCAACGGCACCGTCGGAGTACCCGAAGGCGGTCAGATCCAAGGTCTGCCGATCATAAATATGGGGCAACGCGAAGCTGGTATGTCCAAACTGCACTCCATCGTTGTCGGATCCGAACTTCAGTGTGGTCGGCTCCCCGGTGTTTCCGGGCCACGGAGCGTAGATGTGCCATCCCGGAGCAATCCTGAAGATGACGTCAAGCCTGAACGGCTGACCAACCCCGGCAACTGCCACGTCGGGCACGATTTCGATCATGACCGGTCTTTTGTCGTCCGGGATACGTGTTTCGCCAGGCTGCGAGTCACCCTGCTCGGCGGCCATGCCGGCCGTTCCGGCAAGAATGAGCGCAACCATCGCGATGGCCGGGAGTATTTCCGCTGCGGCAGTTCTGGAGTTGTTCCGAGTCATCCGCAAAGCACCTGTTGAATAAGCCGGTCGCTTGAATACATCCCGTCGAATTTTTTGACAATATCTTAATTGAGCCGATTCTCCCCGCGCGGTTCGCAGGGACGGCGGAGATTGCCTTCCTGTCACGCCGCCGCCATGGCAGATGAGGAAGATCCCTTGTCCGATTGAGCCGGTGCCGTTAAAATACCGCCGGGTCAAGTCTGGGTAATGGACGTGAAAGGGATTCCGATCCACTTGATAGTCGTTGCGATGTTGCTTGTTTCCGGCTGTTCCGGTTCAAATCCGGCCGCGGCGGTTTCATCTTCCAGGGCGCCGGACTGGGTCAGCGTCAAGCCCCAGGATACCGGGTCAACCCTGTTCTTCGTCACTTCGGGAACATCCATGGCATCGCCCGGGGACGCGGCCAGGAACGCCATGGTTCAGGCGGCTTCGCAGATCGCGACCTACATTGGCGCGCTGGTCAATTCCACCAGCGTTTCAAGGCAGGGCTCGAGTGCTTCGGGTGATTTTTCAGAGTTTTCCTTCGAAGCTTCCATCGTCGGCATGCCGGTCGTCGTGCGGCGGGTCGAGCAGCAGGGCACGTGGTGTACCGTCGCTTCCGGCAGGCACGAGTGCTTCGTGCTGGTCGCATATCCCGTCCAGGAATACGAAAGGGCCAAGCGGGAAGTCGATGCGGCCCAGGCCGAGTACCGTCGGCGCCAGGCCGAAAGTGCCGCACGCGCGCTGAGCCTTTTCAAACTGGCCCAGGGCGACGAGCACGCCGGCCAGTTCGACAAGGCCATGGCGGCACTCGAACAGGCGATCGGGATCATCGATCAGTTCAAGATCGTGATCGATGTGAACGACCCCATGTTCACGAACAGCGACATTCTGCGGCGCGCCGCCATTGACGCCGTTTCACGTGTTTCACGCAATTTGACCGACTCCAGATTGTGGGTTGGCGTCGGGGTTGTCGTCGAACTTGACGGCACCAGGGACGGCCAGGTCGAAAAGAAGTATTTTTCGACCATCAGCGGCCTTCTTTCCCGCTTCAGTTTCAAGGCCAGGGCTGCCGGATTGACATCCGAGGATGCGACCGCCTGTCTTGATGGGGACGCGGACAGGGTCAGGTCGGGATCGATCGGTGCCGGCCACCTCGTCGTGCTTGAACTGAATTCCAAGTTTTCTTCCGAGATCGACAAAATATATTTTGCGCGCTGTTCAGGCCGCTGGGCCTTGATGGAGTCAAGAACCGGCAGGGTTCTGGCATCAGGTCCGGTCGATGGGGTCAAGGGTGGCGGAGTTACCCGCGAGGCAGCATTGAAGGAAGCTGTTGACAAGGCTTGGACAGCTTCGGTCGCCGGCGGCATTTCGGGGGCAATCGAGTCCCTTGTCAGGTAGTCTGGAGGTTCCCGATGAGTCTTCCCCGGTTCAGGCTGATTATCTTCACTGCATCGATCCTGGCCATCTTTCTGGCGGACGGCAGGTCGTTCGCGAATCCCGGCGCGCAGAAGGTTAAGGTCGGTGATCTGGTCTCTGCCGGAAAGCTTGACATCAAGTTGAGGGATCTTGGCAAGGGTTGGTTCTGGCGCGTTTCCGAAATGTCATACCCCGGACGTTCCGTTGGTCCGAAGCCGAAAAAGATCGTTGTTCTGGACTTCTTTTCGACGAACTGTGTCAGTTGCAAGAAGATGCTTCCAGCCCTGAAGGTCTTTTCGGAACAGTACAAGGACAAGGTTCAGGTTCTTCTTGTCGCGGTTCCGGAAAATGGCGATGTCGGGGGAAAAAAACTGAGGGCCTTTTTTGAAAGGGAACCCATGCCGTTCCCCGTCCTGGAGGATCCTTCGGCTTATTACAGCAAGAAGTGGCTTCCGGAAGTCAATGGGAAGGCTGAAATGCCCTGCCTGTTCCTGATCGACAGGGAAGGCATCGTGCGCGCCCAGGCGCCCGGTTATCACGAGTCAATCGCCGACGCGCTTTCCCCGGCCCTCGAATCGGCGCTTAAGCTGTAGTCCGCTCTCTTGCCGCGCTGCGTCACGGCTAGTATCATTCGAAGATCTTTTTGCTGCGCTTTACAGGAAAAACGCAATGCAGAATTCGATTCAGGACGTCACGATCATCGGCGGTGGTGTCATCGGATGTGCCATCGCCCGGGAGCTTTCAAGGTATCACCTGAAGGTTACCCTGCTTGAAAGGCATGCCGAATGCGGGTTTGGCACGACCAAGACCAACTCCGGCATCATTCACCCGGGTCACGACACGCCGCTGTCAACCTTGAAGGGGCGCCTGGTTGTCCGTGGCAACCAGATGTTCGACCAGCTTCAGAAGGAATTGAAGTTCGGGTTCGAACGGATCGGGGCCATATACTGGATTCGCGAACAGGAAGACCGCCCGCGCCTTGAAGCGCTGCTGCGCCTTGGCCAGGAAAAGGGCGTTCCCGGCCTGGAGATCTGGGATTCCGATCGTCTCGAACGCGAGGAGCCGAATCTTTCCCGGGAACTGATTGCGGCCCTGTACGCGCCCAGCGGCGGCGTCATAAACCCGTACGAGTTCGCCTTTGCCCTTATCGAATGTGCCCAGAATAACGGGGTAACCCTTAAGATCGACAGTCCGGTCCTGTCGATTGATCGGGAAGATGTCGGGGACGGCGGTCTTCTGCATGTCCATACGCCTAAGGAGACCGTCGTAACCCGATATGTGGTCAATGCCGCCGGCGTTTATGCCGATCGCGTTGCGGCCATGGTCGGACTTGACGACTTCAGCATCAACCCGCGCAAGGGCGAGGAGTTCATGCTGGACAAGCGCCTGCAGGGAATCGTGCGCCGCCTGGTGTTCCCGTTGCCGACCGGCGTCACGAAGGGAACCCTTATCATTCCGACATATGACGGCACGATCATGGTGGGGCCGACCGCGCACGACACCGGCGATCGCGAAGACGTCACCACGACCACCGACGGCGCCGCCGAGATCTTTTCATACGTCAACAAGCTGTGTCCGTCGATTCATCCGTCCGATGCCATCACGGCATTCGCTGGCCTGCGCGCCGTTTCCAGCACAGGGGATTTCATAATCGGGCCGACATCGGTAAAGGGCTTCATCAACGCGGCCGGCATACAGTCGCCCGGACTGACTTCCGCGCCCTCCATCGGCGAGTACGTGGTCGGAATCCTGGAATCCGAGGGGCTCGCGATGTCCCTTAAGGATGATTTCAGGGCCGAGATTGACGGGCCCCCGCGTTTTGCGAAGCAGCCTGTCGATGTTCAGGAAAGGATGGTTGCATCCGATCCCGCGTTCGGGAAGATCGTCTGTCGCTGCGAGATTGTCACCGAGGCCGAAATCCACGACGCCATCGATCATGGGGCCAGGACGGTTGACGGCGTAAAGTTCAGGTGCCGGGCCGGCATGGGTCGATGCCAGGGCGGTTTCTGCACGTCAAGGATCATTACCATTCTTTCGGAGCGTCTTGGCATACCGCCGGAACAGGTCACCAAGCGTGGCGGCGGTTCCTGGATCATGACACCGATGAACGACCCGGTTGTGGCGGCGGTCGCGGAAGTGGAGGTATAGCCATGCTCGGCCGGATGGAAGGCAGGTACGATGTTGTCATTGTCGGTGGCGGGCCGGCCGGCCTTGCCGCGGCCATAGGTGCCCGTGAGGGCGGGGCTGGCAGGTGCCTGGTCATCGATCGTGAACCGGAGGCAGGCGGAATCCTGCTGCAGTGCATTCACTCCGGGTTCGGACTGCACTACTTCAAGCAGGAACTGACCGGCCCGGAGTATGCCGAGCGCTTCCTGCTGGATGCGCTTGAACATGACGTCGATGTGGTGCCCGATTCGTACGTCTGTGGAATCGGCCTGGACAGCGATGGGGAAAAGAGGGTCAGGGTTCTTTCGGATCATTATGGCCTTCGAACCGTGTCATGCAGGGCCGTCGTTCTCTGCATGGGCTGTCGCGAGCGCACCCGCGGCGCAATCCGCATCCCGGGCACAAGGCCGTCCGGCGTCCTTACTGCCGGTCTGGCGCAGAAGTTTACCAACATGATGGGTTATCTTCCGGGCCGTCGCGTGGCGATCCTCGGTTCCGGCGACATCGGGCTGATCATGGCCAGGCGCCTGGTTCTGGAAGGGTGCGAGGTCGTCGGCGTCTTTGAATTGATGCCTTATTCGAACGGGCTTACCAGGAACGTCGTGCAGTGCCTGGACGACTTCGGGATTCCCCTGAACCTTTCGACCACGGTGACCGAGATCATGGGCCAGGACAGGCTTTCGGGTATCAAGGTCGCGCCGGTCGGCCCCGGTTTCAAGCCCGACATGTCAAGCGAGCGCACGATTGACTGCGACACGTTGCTGCTGTCGATCGGGCTGATTCCTGAAAACGAGCTTTCCCAGAGCCTTGGCATTAGCCTGGATGTGACCACGAAGGGACCGATAGTCAACTCGACCCTGGAAACCAGCCTGCCGGGGGTCTTTGCCTGCGGCAATGTCCTGCACGTTCATGACCTGGTCGATTTCGTGACCGGCGAGGCGCTGCGGGCCGGCAGGCACGCGGGCGAGTATTCGCGCGGCATCAGGCGCGCCCAGGACAACATCAAGCTGGTTCCGGGCGACAATGTCCGGTATTGCCTGCCGCACAGCCTGAGCACCGGGCACGAACACCAGATTTTCATGAGATGCAAGGAACCGATGAAGCCGTGCGAGATCATTGTCGGCGACATCATGAGAAAGAGGCTGTCGTTCGTCGTGCCGGCCGAAATGATTATGTTCAGGATCAAGCCGGACGCTCTTGAGCATTTCCAGGGCGACACGTTGAGGATTGATATCCGCCCGATCGAGAAGTGATCGGGATCTGCGGGGGTTGTGCAGTCATGAGCGATTCAAAGAATTTCACTTGCATCGGGTGCCCGATCGGATGTCCGCTGCAGCTTACCCATGAAGGGCGGGACATCCTGGAAATCGAGGGCCATCAGTGCAACCGCGGCGCGAAGTACGCCCAGCAGGAATTTCGCGATCCGCGCCGCTTTCTTTCGACCACCGTGGCGATTGACGGAGCAAGATGGAAGCGGTTGCCGGTCAAGGTAACCGCCCCGGTTCCGAAGGACAGGGTTGTCGAGGCGGCGGTCGAGATACACCGGCTTTCTGTCAGCGCGCCTGTCGCGCTTGGCCAGGTTCTGATACGCGATCTCCTGGGCGAG
>Ga0208459_1000363_pt1 | contig 52720 bp, 34 predicted proteins | sample AD_UKC087_MetaG_FD_184433 | JGI IMG/M metagenome (GOLD analysis project Ga0208459, IMG submission 184433) | Active sludge microbial communities of municipal wastewater-treating anaerobic digesters from USA - AD_UKC087_MetaG (SPAdes) (version 2) | ecosystem: Engineered > Bioreactor > Anaerobic >... | reverse complement strand
TTGCCTCCTGCGTGGAATACGAATCAGACTGGTCACTGGGCGCCAACTGCGGCATTGATAACCTGGATCAGATCTCAGAGATGGTTCACCTCTGTAATGCCTATGGCCTCGATACCATTGAAACCGGCACCACCATCGCTGTCGCCATGGAGGCAGGTGTCATCCCCTTTGGTGATGGCCTTGGCGCTATCGATCTTATCCGCAAAATGGGGCAGGGCACCCCGCTTGGGCGTATTCTGGGTGCTGGCACAGCCACCACCGGCAAAGTCTATGGCGTTACCCGGGTTCCAGTTGTTAAAGGGCAGTCTATGCCCGCCTACGAGCCCCGCGCTGTGCGCGGCATTGGCATCACCTATGCCACCACCACCATGGGCGCCGACCATACAGCGGGCTATACCATTGCCCCCGAAATTCTCAGTGTGGGTGGCGCTGCCGACCCATTGAGCAACGAAGGCAAGGCTGCTCTAAGCCGGGCTTTCCAGGCCACCACCGCATTCATTGATTCAACCGGGCACTGCCTCTTCATCGCCTTTGCCATTCTCGATATCCCCAGCGGTTATGAGGGTATGGTGGAGGAATGGAACGGTGTGCTGGGAACACATTTCACGCCTGCGGATGTCGTACCGCTTGGCGCCGAAATCCTGAAGGTGGAGCGTGCCTTCAATGAGGCCGCCGGCTTCACCCGTGCCGATGACCGCGTGCCAGAGTTCATGAAGCATGAACCTCTACCGCCGCACAATCGGGTCTTTGATGTCCCCGACGAGGCCCTCGACTCGGTCTTTGGCGATCTCTAAACGCGTGTAAAATAAACCTCAGGTCTGCCAGCCAGTCTCTGGCTGGCTGGCAGACAGGGAACCCCCATGCCCAAAATCACCGCCGACCCATCTGGTCGCCTGACCCTCCCGGCAGATTTTCTTGAGCGCCGCCACATGCCCGCTCAGGCAGAATACTGGCTGGATGAACGTCAGGGCGATATCATCCTGCATCCACGTGTGCCCGATACCCAAAAGCTCTACATCGAAGCTACCACTGGCTGCAACCTCCACTGCCGCACCTGCATTCGTAACATCTGGGGCGATCCCATCGCCCTGATGGCGGAAAATACCTTTGCCAGTCTCATCGACAGTCTGCCCGGTTTGCCTGACCTCAAACGGGTTATTTTTACCGGTTTTGGCGAGCCCCTGTCACATCCCCGCATCCTGGAGATGATTGCTCAGGTGCGCCAGCAAGGCCTTGCTGTTTCAGTTGGTTCCAACGGCCTGTTGCTTACAGAAAAGATGGCCCGCGCCCTGGTATCGTTGGGCGTAGATCGTCTGGTCGTTTCAGTGGATGGGGTCCGTCCCGAGACCTACTCCGATGTGCGCGGCGCCATGCTCAGCGAAGTCCTCGACAATTTACGGCGGTTGAATGAAATCAAGACCGAACTGAATACCCTCTCTCCTGCCCTGGGCATCGAGTTTGTCGCCCTCAAGAGCAACCTGTCTGAACTGCCCCAGCTTGCCAGCCTGGCAATGCATCTCAATGCTGCCCGGATTCTGGTCACCAATGTACTGCCGTACACTGAAGACATGCGCGCCGAAATGTTATACGGCTACGACCCGCAGCCTTCGCTTGCGGCTGTCAATTGGCCGGTGCATACCGGCGCCTGGGTCACCTGGGGCGCTTTGGAGCTGCCCCGCATGCACTGGGGTGCAGAACGCCGCTGCCGCTTTGTGCAGGATCGCTCCATTGTGGTCGGCTGGGATGGCTCAGTCACGCCCTGTTATGCCCTCTCGCACAATTACAGCTATTTTGCGATTGATGGCATCCACAAACAGGTTGAGCGTTATATCCTCGGCAATGTTGTCAACCAGTCCCTGGCCGAAATCTGGATGTCCGAGGACTATGTCCGCTTCCGCAGCGAAGTTCGCAGCTTCCACTTTCCTTCCTGCCCCAACTGCGACCTGCGCGAAACTTGTGACCTGCGCCAGCGCAATGAAGGCTGCTGGGGCTGGAACCCATCCTGTGCCGACTGTCTCTGGGCGCAGGATATCGTCCGCTGTCCTTAAGGCTGAAAATGAAAATCACCGTCCGCTTATTCGCATCATTAGCTGCCTATTACCCTCCAGTTCGAGCCTCGGTTCCATTTGAACTTGAGGTAGCTCCAGATTGCTCCCTGGCGCAGCTTTCTCAGCAGCTCAACATTCCGCCAGACGAGCTCAAGGTTGCTTTTATCAATGGCCGCATTGAATCTTTGGAAACCTGCCTGCGCGCTGGTGATGAGGTGGGTTTGTTCCCGCCGATTGGCGGCGGCTCTGGTGATATCTCCCTGGACGTCTGGCTGTATGGCGACCTCGCCCGCTATGGCGACCCGGCAGCCAAACTGGGCTTTGCCCATCTCACCATTACCTTACCTGCTGGCAGCGCCATCCGGCATCTGCTGGCGGCGTTGTCAATGCCGACAGAAGAGCGTGGCATTACATTTATCAGTGGTAACCTCAGCGCCATGCCCGGCATTCAGCCCGACCTGGATCATATTCTTCAGGATAACGACCGCGTGGCCTTCTTCCACCTCAACAGCATGTGGCCGTTTCAATACCGGCATGGCGCCGCCATGGTGGACGAAATGCGCCGCGCCCTCGACGAACGTGAGGATGGGGGCATGCACCATGCCTATAAACAGGGCGATTGATCCGGTTACGGGTTTACAGCCCAAACGTGAATAACCGATTTGTAACCGTCTGCCAGCCGTTCAATCACATAGAGCCGCCCATGTTCACGGTCGAAGGCCACGGCCCCGACCAGGTCACGTTTATATTCGCCCGGATTGATTTCTGGGTTAAATAGATAATCATCCAGAACAAGCGTGGCGTATGGCTGCGGCTCCCAGGTTTGAATGTCACCTCGAGCCACTGCAGCCAGGTCAGCCGGGTTGAAGAAGATTATTTGTGCTTGATAGTCTTCTGCCCAGTAGCCGCGGTTTTCATACGGCCACTCAGGCACCTCTGGGCATGTGGGTGGGGTATGGTCTGCACAGTCATATGCCCAGGTTACACCATTGGCAAATCCATACCACGATTGTCCCAGAGCTTTCGTTCCCACAAAAATCACTGCCCCTTTGTCCCCGGCGCTGAGCCAGGCTCCCCCTGACCAATGATCAGCAAGCTGATAATCATTCATCCACATGGTTTCGTCAGATATAATTTCCGTCATGCCGGGCTCTTGTACACCATACAGGAGCAGGGGTGTAACCTCGGTAAGTTTTGTTCCTGCCACAGGGGGCGCCGCCTCACTCCCAGGATTATATGCAAATAGCGCCGGCCCGCCGCCGCCCCAGACCCCCTCTCGGAAACGTCCGGTTGCCAGCCGCTGTCCGGGGGCAATAGCCTCAGCCCAGTTTTCGGGAATGTCAAACAAGTAATCACTGGTGACGTAATTCGTATAGCTGTCGACAATCCATGGCCCGGCAGCTTCTGTGCTGGATAGATGCAAATCATGCCAGCCATTTGATGGATTGAACTCCTGGAAATGTTGTCCAAAAACAAAGTGTAATTTGCCCGTCCCACTGCCATCGATGGACGGCAGATATGCCAGGTCGGCAATTGGCAAGTCCATCATTTCAAGATTAAACATCTCGCCAGTAATATCTGTGAAGCCTTGCAGGGTGGTCGCTGTATTGAGATCATCCAGATGACGTGAGATGATTGGCGCGGGAATGCTAATTTCTGAAACTTGCAGCTTTTGATCATTCCCGATCCCAAACAACGATCCCGTAAAACCATCTTCTGCGCCATTCGAATCTCCCCCTGCAAAATAGGTCAGCCCCTGTCCACTATATTCCCACCCCGATTCAGCATTTCCATCTGGCAATCTGAATGCTCCCAGATATTCCAGGTTTTCAGGCTGAATATTTTCATTGGCTGGGATAGGGTGGGGGGAGGGAATATCTGTTTGTTCTTGCGTTTCAACGCTTTCGGGAGTTTCCGGTGTGAGGGTGATGATTTGTCCTGTGTCCGGGGTCAGTACATCGGGTGTTGGAGGCGTTAAGCTCGGCGTGCACGCCTGCATCCCCAACACAATGACAATTACAGCAAGCAATCGCCCCACAGGCTTCATGGTTTATTCTCAAGCTTTAATCAGGAATACAATCCCATACCGCATTGGAGATGGCTGACCACCGTTGGTTAACTTCTGGCTCACTGAGCATGTTGTTGCAGGTGAATGCCGCCACCAGTTCAGCCCGGCGGTCAGCCCAGACCATGCAGGTGCCCAGGCCCAGCGCCCCAAACGTGGTGGATGTGCTGCCGTACCCCATGACCCGGTCTCGCCGGTTGGGCGGCTGATGCGCGCCGCCGCCTATGATTAACCCCAGTCCCCAGTTCATATTGAACTTGATATAAGAGTCGTAGCCGTCATAATGTGATTTGGCTGCCAGGTCAATAGTCTCGGGTTTGAGGTAACGTTTTCCAGCATATTCGCCGCCGTTTAACAGCATCTGGAAGAATGTCGCTGTTCCAACTGCGTTGCTGTGCAGGCCCGCCGCCGGGATCAACGCGCACCGAATCATGGGGCGGTTAAAGATATGAACCGTGGTTTTCATTTTGTCAGATCCGGCAAGCAGTCGGGGTGAGCGCGGCAAAGCCTCTGTCGGAATCCGCATCCAGGTATTCTTCAAGCCCATTGGCTCAAAGAAGTTTTGCTGCAAATAAACATCAATCGGCTGCCCGCTGACGCGCCGGACAACCTCGCCCAGAATAAAGCCAAAATTCACCAGATGATAAGCAGTCTGGGTTCCAGGCTTAAACTGCGCCTTTTCCCGCGCCAGGCCGCGGGTCACCCAACCCCAATAAGGCCACAATAAGACCTGCATCCGTAAATGCGGCGCCGGCACACCTGCTTGATGCAGCAGGGCATGGCGAATGGTGGCCTCCTCTTTTCCCCGTGAGGCAAACTCAGACCAATATTTACCAATCGGTGCATCCAGATCCAGCTTGCCTTCTTCCATCAGCCGCCAGATCGCCGCCGCCGTAAAGGCCTTGGATACCGAAAAATTCAGAAAGGAGGTTTCCGAGGTGATGATATCGGAAGCCGGTCGGCTGCCTGCCAGGTCAACCACCAGTTTCCCGTGATGGTACACCGCCACCTGTGCTCCGCTGTAAGGCGCTTGCTGTTTAAGAATCTTATCAAAGACTATGCCAACTTTTTCAAAATCAGGGGAAATCATGATCGCCTCCGCAAAGCAGTTTTCCCCTCGATTTTATCACCACTTCTATCCGCAGCCTAAGCCATTTCTTCACACAATCTTCACAAGTCATTCACATCTTTCACACTGAATTCCAAGCTAGCTTTTTTATACTGATGCCAGAATACAAAACGATCGGATCATGGAAGGATCACCTTATGAAACAAAAAACGCAAACCATGCATTGGATTATAGATGCTGCTTTACTGTTTGGATTTCTCCTCGCATTTTTCCTGGATTTGACCGGCCTGGCTGTTCATCAATGGTTGGGCGTGGCCCTGGGTGCGCTGGCTGTTTATCATTTATTCCGGCACAAAAACTGGATTCTGATGACGCTTGAACGCTTCTTCCGCCCAACTTCCTGGCGGGTGCGCGTCTATACGCTGCTAGATGCGGGTATTCTGCTGGGTTTCACTCTGATGGTCTTAACTGGCCTCGCGATGTCCACCTGGTTTAACCTGCCGCTGGCAGATTATGACCTCTGGTATAACCTGCATGTTGCATCTTCCGTCATCACTTTATTGGCTGTCGTCGTAAAACTAGCGCTGCACTGGCGCTGGATCGTCATCACCTTCCAGAAAATGGTCTCGTCTGCAGGTCGCTCCGTTGGCTCCATGCAGCCGCTGGCGCCCCAGCCAGCGCCGGTCGCCCATCAGCTGACCCTCTCGCGCCGTCAATTTCTAACCACAATGGGGCTCGTGAGCGTTGGCGCAGCCCTGGCCTTATCCAACGTGCTTGGTAACCGCAATCAGGTCAATTCACAGTCCTTAGAATCCGCCCCGACAGCCGACCCCACTCCCGCCTCAACCGCCACCCCCACAGCCCAACCCCCTGCGGCGGCCACACCCACCAGCCAACCGGTTGCGGCTGCCACGGCCCAGCCCACGGTGGTTCCCACTGCCGTGCCGACCACCCAACCCACTGCTTATGTTTGCACATATCGCTGCCGCAAAGGCCGCCACTGCACCTTCCCGGGTCAATGCCACAGCTATACCGATTTGAACAATAATGGCTACTGCGACCTGGGGGAATGCAGTTAGCCCTTCTCAACCACAAGAAATCATTCTTCCGGTGGGGGCGGCAGATTCTCCAGCGTTGTGATCTCAAAGCCGTGATCTTGCAGGTGCTGCAGGATGGCGGCTTTGATCTCCTCTGGCTCAGGCAGCTCATTTTTTGCACACGGCGCGGTGTGCCCCTCAATCTTTAATACTGTCCAGGTCAGGTTTTCAAGATTCAGATCATAATAGGCATCGCAAACAATTGCCCGCACATTTCCAAATTGATAAAACGGCGGCTGCACTCTTTCAGGTACAAGCGCAAAGAAGCCATCATTTTCTTCAACCCCTTGCGCTGTCACTGCTTCATTGAAAATCATGCGCTGATTTAAACCACTGGCTTCAATCAGAGATTGGCCTTCCATCCATTCAGGAATATCCCAGCCCATATAATCCAGCACAGTTGGCGCAACATCCAGGTTTTGCACATTTTCCCGAATCACGCCCACCGAGGTATGATCCGGGAAATAAATTAGTAGTGGAATCCGTTCATTGGGCTTCCAGAAACGGGCATGATCAGAATAGATTACCAGGATGGTGTTATTCAGTTCTCCAGCGTCATCCAGCGCCGTTACAATGTCTTCAATCAACCCATCAAAGGTCAGAATCGAATCATCGTAAAACGCAGTCATCCATTCTTCGCTTTGCTCCAGCCCCGCTGAAAATACTGGCTCGGTTATTTCTTCATACCTTGGGCCATGGGTCCCCATCAGGTGGGCATGAATGAAAACCGGTTGATCTGTGGTTGTCACAAGTTGAATGATCTGGTCCACGCGCTGCCGGTCGGTAACCTCAACCTCGCCGGTTGTGACGGTTTTATACGGGTTGGGCATTGCCCGGACAAAAAATATATGCAGCAGTCGGTCAAAGAGCCGGTCTGCCGTGCCCGATATAAAATAGGCCACATCGCCAGGCAGCACTCGCCGGATCAGGCCGTAAATCTGGCTGTGTTCCAGGGATGCCTGACCATTGACCATGTCAAAACCGTTTTGCACATTAAACGCATAGGCATCGGCGTAGTGCGCAATACTCAACTGCACAGTCGTATAACCGGCGTTGCGCAGCAAACCCGGCAGGTGCTGATACGCATTGATGCCAGAAAGAATGTCTGGTGGGTACAAAACCCGCGTTGCCGCCGGCGGTTTGGATGCCAGCATTGAAATCAGCGAGCCGCTGGTATTGGACGAATTGCTGAATGCGTTTTCTGCCCATAAAGAATCTTCGGCCAGGCGGCTCAAGAATGGGGTTGTTTCCAGTTCATATCCATACAAAGACATATGATCCGCAGACAACCCATCCGAACCAATGATGAGTATATTGGGCCGCTGACCAGTAGTGCCTGTTTTTATTGCCGTTGCAGAGCTGGTATTCGATAAGCTCAATCCACCTGTCACCAGTGCTGCCACAATCACTAAACCTGCTGAAATCACCCAAAGCCCTCGCGGCTTGCGGGCATTCAAGCGCCGTACCCACTTCCCCACCTGGCGGTAACTCAGGTACAGCAAGCCCACAAACAAAATTGCATACAATCCGCGCAGCAGGCGCTCGCTGGTCACAATTCCAAAATTCAGCACAGTATAGGTGAAGTTATCAATCATCAACAGCAGCAGCCCCGCCAGGGTGAAGGCAGGTATTCCCGCACCGGCATGGAACAGAACCACGTCCAGCCGCCAGACCTTCAAACGGCTGATGAGCCACAGGATCCCCAATAACAGCAGGCCCGCTCCGGTGATCAAGCCGCTGGCGGATAAGAGAATAACCAGTTTATGCCCAAAAACCATTGTGTCCATAAATGACGGCTTGGTTACCATAAACAGCCATTCCATGAACCCAAATCCAAACCCGGTAAGAATCGCAATTTCCACCAGGAGCCCCCAGCCTTTTGGTGACGGCTCGATTTTCAGGCCGTTAACTTTTGCCTTGATGAATAAAATCAGAAAGCTGAGGCTCTTATGGATCAGGCTCCCTGTCTTTGATTGTCTTGCCTGCTGCATCGCCTGCTCCCGCGCGGATGTGATTTCCGGGCAAGTCAGGCTTAATCTGACTTTTGCCGGAGTTGCCGTATTATAGCATCACTCGGGCGCGCCACTCCTGGATTGCCTGCGTATGCACGGGGTAGTGTTTATAAGAATCCCACCCCAGCCGCCGCCTGAAACGAGTCTCCGTCTTGAAATGCGCTTCAGGCACGCTGTCCAGGTATGCCAGCAGCCGGTGATGGGTTTCGTCCAGCTTCCGCAATACCTCGGGCAGCGGCAGTTCACGCCACTGCTGCGTCATCAGCGCATTGAAAGCATCGATCCCGCCGTAAGTCGCCGAATATCGCGGCGGCTGCTTACCCGCCAGGATATCCGGCAGGTGCTTGAGCGATTCTTCTTCCCACCAGCTCACATGCGCCAGAATATCCTTAACTGCCCACTCCCCGGTGACACCCGGCAGAGTCATTTGCACCTCGGTTAATCCGGCATAAGCGGCTTCAAGATCCTGCCAGCCCTGGTTGATTTTATCCATGATCTGCTGTTTTTTCACCGCACCATCCTCCAATCAGACCTGGCTGTGCTCTGCTGTTTTCTGGCGAATATACGCCTGCACAATCTCATCCAGGATAGACAGCGGCAGACTGCCGTTCTTCAAGATCACATCATGGAATTCTCGCAGGTCGAATGCCGACCCCAGGGCTTTCTGCGTGCGCTCTCGCAGCTCCAAGATTTTAATCATTCCAATCTTATAAGCGCAGGCCTGTCCCGGCATCACAATATAACGTTCAATCTCGCTGATCACGCTCTCTTGTTCCTGCGCGGCATGGGCGCTCATGTATTCAATCGCCTGTTCCCGTGTCCAGCGTTTGTAGTGGATCCCCGTATCCACTACCAGCCGCACTGCCCGAAACAGCTCAGAATCCAGGCAGCCCAACTCGCTGTAGGGATCGTCCCGATACATACCAATTTCGCGCGCCAGTTTCTCGGCATACAGCGCCCAGCCTTCAGCATATGCGGTAAAGGGCAGCATTCTGCGGAAGATGGGAACACTCTTCAATTCTTGAGCAATGGAAATCTGAAAATGATGTCCTGGAATCCCTTCGTGATAGGAAAGGGTCTTCATACCAAACTTGTGTATCTCATTCATATCGCGCAAGTTGGCAAAGAAAATCCCCGGCCGCCCACCACCCAGCGCGCCCATTTGATAATAAGCGCCAGCCGATGTCTTTTCTCGAAATTCCGGCACGCGCTCCACTTTCAGGATGGCTTTAGGCCGCACCGCAAAATAGGGGTCCAGCGCGGCATTCATCTCATCCAGTATGTGCTGATATTCACCCAGGCAGGCTGCCCGCCCCTCATCTGTGTTGGCATAGAGAAAACGCTCTTCTTTACCCAGTTCATTCAGTTTTCGGGTAGGGTTTTCAACGTTTGCATATCCCAGCCGCTCAAAGATGGCCCGCATCTCAGCCTCAATCCGCTCAACCTCGCGCAACCCGATTTCGTGCACCTCTGCCGGGGTATAGTTTGTAGTGGTATTGCTGCGCAGGCAGTACGCATAATAGGCATCACCATCGGGCAGCTTCCATACACCATCATCCTCGGTGGCTTTTTGTTCCAATGATGTAAAGTAATCAATAAACTTTTGGTAAGCTGGATACACCGTGTTTTCTATCGCAGCGGTTGCCTCAGCGAGAATCTGCTGCTGATCTGCCACCTTCACGTTTTTCAGCTTGTCCAGCTTCTCGGCAAACACCGTGTAAAGTGGATTCTCGCGGGCAGGTGCGCCAATAAAAGCTATCATCTCATCTAAAACCCGGCGGATTACAAAGCGCGGCGGAATGCAGCCTTTGGCTTCCCGGATTCGCAACCCTTCCAACACCTGGTCAAACTTAACGCCAAATCGATTCAGCCGCCGCACATAATTCCTGGCTTCCAGCTTGCTGATGACCGGGTGAATCGTCATCATAAAGTTGGGCATTTCAGATTGAATCCCAAACATTTGATTGACTGGATAATCGTGGTAGCGAAAACGCTCGCCCTCGACAATATCGTCCAGAAATGCCGCCATCACGTCAGCCGAGATCTGAACCCCGCGCGGCATCCTTTGACGGTTGTAGCTGCGCAGTATTCCCAGGTCGCGCCGCACGAATCGATACGTCTTATCCTGAAATGCTTCTGAAGCATCTGAAAGCCTGGCATTATGCCCGTGCAGCCCAAACTTTTCCAAAAATCCCAACATGGTCAGCAACTCGGGCCCCTTGAACACAAACTTGGCAAATGTGCGCAGGAACAATCCCCGCACCGACCACGGCTTGCCCCAGATCAGGCTTGCCAGCCACCCCGCCAGGACCAGCAGAACGATAACCACTCCGGCAATCCAAATAGTGCTGCCCATGAAGAACTCCTTCAGTCAGGTATTGTATATATTGAATTGTACAGCAAAACATCCAAAATCAGTTTGCTGAAAGCCGTTGATTGAACTATGCCCTATCTTTGCGGAATTGTGTCTGATACAGGCTGGCATAAAGCCCATTCTGAGCTAGCAGACTGGTATGATTGCCGCTTTCAACAATCCTGCCCCGGTCAATCACCAGAATCAAATCAGCCGCCAGAATGGTGCTTAACCGGTGCGCAATCACAATGCTGGTGCGCTGCGCCATCACTTTGCCCAGCGCATCTTGTATCAGGGCTTCCGATTCGCTGTCCAGGCTGCTGGTGGCTTCATCCAGAACAAGAATCTTGGGATCTTTTAGAATCACCCGCGCCAGCGCTATGCGCTGCTTTTCGCCGCCGCTCAAGCGGTATCCGCGCTCGCCAACAATGGTGTCATACCCATCAGGCAAATCTTGAATAAACGGATGGATGTTGGCAACCCGGCAGGCGGCTTCCAATTCTTCCTGGCTGGCATTCAAGCGAGCATACTGCAAATTGGTTCGAATGGTGTCGTGGAACAGATAAGTTTCCTGCGTCACCATCCCAATCTGAGCTGAAAGCGATTCCAGCGTGATGTCTCGCAAATCATGCCCATCAATTCGGATGATCCCTGTGCTGGGGTCATATAATCGGGGGATGAGATAGGTCAGGGTGGTTTTACCCGCACCGCTGGGGCCCACCAGTGCAACCAGCTGGCCGGGTTGAACCCGGAAACTGACTTCTTCCAGTGCCGTGCTGCGAGCCTGGCTGTGACGTTCCGGCTCTTCGCCCTCGTCATCATTGGGCTTGGCTCCCGAAAGCACCGCCGTCACGTTATCCATGCTGCCATACCGGTGCACATCGCTCAGCAGCTTCTCGTCGCCGCTTTCATATTGGAACGAAACCTGGTCAAAAATAATTTCGCCGCGCACATCTCGCAGTGCCACCGCATCAGCCTTTTCTGGAATGTCCACCGGCAGGTCAATTACTTCAAACACGCGTTCAAAGCTGACCATTGAGGTTGCAAATTCCACTGGCGCATTGGATAAGCCCTGCAGCGCGCCGTACAGACTGCCCAGGTAAGACCCAAAGGCCACAATTGTGCCAATCGTAAAGGCACCCTGGATGACGAAATATCCGCCCAGCCCATACACCAGCGCCGACCCCACTGCGCTGATCAGGCCAATAATTGCCATAAATACAGACCCAATCAATGCCCGCTGCACGCCCAGGTCGCGCACCTGTGCCGCGCGTTGCCCAAACCGATCCACTTCCAGTTGCTTGCGCCCAAACAGCTTGACCAGCAGCGCACCGCCAATGTTGAGTGTCTCATTCATCATCGCATTCATCTGCGCGTTGGCTTCCATCTGTTTGCGCGCCATATCTCGTAGCCGGTTGCCTAAAAGCCGCGCCGCCAGAATAAACAACGGCAGAATCACCACACTGATCAGGGTTAATCGCCACTCCAGGGTTAGCATCACGGTCAAGACCGCTACAGCCTGAACTATTTGCGTGATGATTCCCACAATCGTGCTGCTGATGGCATTTTGAGCCCCCACCACATCGTTGTTCAGGCGGCTCATCAGCTCGCCCACCTTGGTATTGGTGAAAAACCGCAGTGACATCCGCTGCAGGTTGGCATACAGCGCCATGCGCAAATCGTAGATCACGCCTTCGCCCACGCGCACATTCAGCCGCCGTTGAACCACATTGATGACCCCATTCACCGCTGGAATAAGCAGCAGCGCCAGCGCCAGCCAGATTAACCGGCGCACATCCCCCGCCGGGATTGTCTTGTCAATCAAGTCTCGTAGTATCAACGGCGTCAGCAGCATCAAGCCCGTATGGGCCAAAATAAGCAGCAACATGCCAATAAGTGCCCACCGATAAGGGCGGGCATACTTCAAAACCCGTTTGAGCAGCCCCCAGGTAATTTGAGGTTTATCATCGGGCGAATTGATCAGCCCTCGCCAGCCCCCATGAAATCCCATTGTGCACCTCTTGAATGATGATCTTGGAAGTATTATCCCACACTTTGCGGCGGTTTCCTCCCCAATCTCAACCCGTCAGGCGCTCTTATGTAAGCTATCTCTCAACCCGGGTTCACAACCCATACAGGTCTGGTCGCCGGTCCTCAAATAGATGATTTTGCCGTGTTATCCACTTATTATCCGCCTTGCTCGGGTCAATGGCCGCGCCAACCACCCCCATAAAATCCGCCCCGGCTTGCGCCAGCAGGGTTCCATTCGGCGCCGTGACCTGTGAGAGCCCTGAAAAATGCAGTTCGCGGTCTTGCCCGCAGCGATTAGCTGTGGCAGTGAAAACCCGATTCTCTATCGAGCGTGTGACCATCGCCGCCTGGCAGTAAGGGAGCACCAGATTTGCTGGATGCAGAATCACTTGTGCTCCGCGCAGCGCCAGCGAGCGCGCCATTTCGGGAAAAACCCAGTCAAAACAGATCATCACCCCCAGCCGGTATCCTCGGAAGTCAAACACGGGTGCCGGCGCGTCGCCCGGCTTGAACCACTCGCTTTCGCGGGCAAAGAGGTGCAGCTTGCGGTACACCGCCAGCAAACGCCCCTCTGCGTAAACCACAGCCGAATTATAGAGTGTCTCGCCAGCGCGCTCGCATAATCCACTGACCACCAGCCGCCCCGCCCCGGACCAATCCTGTAGCAGCTCGCAAAGCGGCCCGCCGTCAACCGCTTCCGCGCTGGCAGCGGCTTCTTCCCGGCTGCCAAACGTGTACCCCGAGTTAGCCAGCTCGGGCAGCACCAGAATATCCGTGCCATCCGCATCTGCTTCTGCCAGCCGGGCTCGGATTACCTCGACGTTGGCTTCAAGCTGCGTCACCTGAAAACTGGCTTGCCCAACAGATAGCTTAAGCACCTTGTCCGCCTCCGCAAATTACAATGCTGCTAAGAATGCGTCAATAGGCTGAAAAGCTTTTTCTGCTTGAGGGTCCAGCGTGATACCATGCCCGGGGCCTTCGATCCACACCGGGGTCACTCTGGCCGCGGTTAACCCGGCCTGAATACTTTCCAGGCTGTTCTTGGGGATTAGCTCGTCTTGTTTAGACTGGATCAACAGTACCGGAGCTTTCACCCTGCCCAAATTTTCACGCATGGCCTTCATCAGCAGTGTAGTCTGGCGGTTAATTTTAGCCGGGAACTGCGCATAAGCCGGATAACCGGCCTCGCGCCGCCAACCCCACTCCGGGTGGGGCTGCACATTTCTTTTCCTGATGGTCGGCTGAATCAACGTCAAAAGCCGATTCACCACTTTCTCCGATGCTGTGGGTACCCAGAACGGTGTTGAGAGCGCAATGACAGCCTCGACCGGCAAATAAGCCGCTGCCGTCAGGCTAAGTATTCCCCCCATAGACTGCCCAATCAAGACCACCCGCTGACAGCTCCCCTGAAGTATATGGAAGGCATCCTCAATATTCGCCAGCCAGTCGGTCCAGCGGACATCTTTCAGATCCCTGGGCGTGGTCCCGTGCCCCGCAAAACGCAGCCCCAGCGTGGTATAGCCCTTCTCGGTTAGAAAGGCATCCAGCGGCAGCATCTCCTCAGGTGAACAGCTAAAACCGTGCATCAGAATGCAGCCTGTAGCGCCGCCGGGGTGTAAGAACGAATTTGCTTTGGGCAGGATTTGGGCGTTCATCATCAGTCCTTGTGATTAATCGGGATATGCTTCAATCATACCCCGTTTTAGAAAAAAGGAAACAGGTATTAATCCTGCGCCCAGAATCGGGTCAACTTATCTTTAATCTCATCCACATTTTGAACCACTTGAAACCCCCGCCAGTGGGTGGGAAATAATTGGCGGTAACGGGCATGGGTAAACCGGTCATCAATTAAGACAATGATTCCCCGGTCTGTCTCCGTGCGGATGACCCGTCCGGTTGCCTGCAGCACCCGGTTGAACCCTGGGTACTGGTATGCATAGGCAAACCCGCTGCCGCTCTTTTGATCAAAATAAGCCTTGATTAAATCACGTTCTAATCCTAACTGTGGCACCCCCACACCAACAATCACAACCCCAATCAGCCGTTCCCCCACCAGATCAATCCCCTCGCCGAAGATGCCGCCCATCACAGCCAGCCCAACCAGGGTCGTTGTATTACTGGCTGAAAACCGCGCTAAAAAGGCTTCTCGGTCAACTTCTGTCATTGCTCGTTCTTGAACCATAAGCTGCTCTTCAGGCAGTTTATCTTTAAGGATCTCAAGCACAGCTGCCAGATAGGCATAGGATGGAAAGAAAACCAGGTAATTACCCACATGGGTGTTGCACACGGCCTCAATGGTTGCCGCAATCTCGGCATAAGAATCAGCCCGCTGTGCGTATTTGGTAGATATCTGATTTTGAATTAACAGGCAGGTATTCTCAATAGGAAAAGGCGATTGGAATATTTGTCTGGGGTGGCGTGCGTCACCGGTCAAAAGCCGCATAAAATAATCCATCGGCAGCAGCGTGGCTGAGAAAAAGACCGCCGATTGACTGTGCTCCAATGGCGCCGCCAGCATTGGCGCCGGATCCAGGCAGAACAACTTCGCCTTCAAATCAGATGCCCCTTGTCTCTCAAAGTAAGACACATAATAGGTGTCAAAATACTCGGCAGTGCGCAGGTAGTTCAGGCACAGGAAATAGAATGTCAGTAAGTCCTGCCTGAACTCGGCCGCCTGATTCAAGGCCAGCCAGTCTTCGGCCGCCTGACTGAATTTTCGTATGGCCTTGAGCAATTCTTCTGGAAGCGAGTTCTCTATCAGGGCTTCCTTCCCTGCCGCCTGGCAGGCCTTGCGGATTTGCAGCATAACCTTGTTGAGCGCATTTAATTTTTGGGCCAAATCGGGCAGGTGCGGTTTTAGCGCTCGCTGAAGCTCCAGTACGTTTTTTTTATCAATCTCAGCCGAATACATTTCCCGGGCCCGGTCTGGCAGGTTGTGCGCCTCATCAACCAGAAAGATGTAGGGTTCGGTGCAGAAGTCAAAAAAGCGATGCAGATAAACGCGCGGATCAAACGCATAGTTGTAATCGCAGATGATGCAATCGGCCCATAAAGCCAGGTCAAGCGAAAATTCGAAAGGACAGATCTGGTACTCCCGGGCAAGTGCCTCAATGACTGGGCGGGTATAAGCTTGATGCTGATCGATCCCTTCCAGTGCCTGCTTGACCTTGCCAAAATAATCTCGCGCAAATTCGCAAACCTCCGGGTCGCAGTTCACCGGTGGGCAAAAGCAGATCTTTTCTTTCGCAGTCAGGGTGACGCTGATGAGCTGCAGGCTTGCCTGGCGCATATCTTCCAGCGTTTTCTCTGCCACCTGCCGCCCGGGCGTTTTAGCGGTCAAATAGAAGATCTTGGCTGCCAGCCCCTGTTCCAGTGCCTTGACTGCCGGAAAAAGGGCTGCGATGGTTTTTCCCACCCCCGTAGGGGATTGCACATACAATCGCCCATTTGCTCGGATGGTTTTGTAAACGGCCACCGCCATGTCTCGTTGACCTGAGCGGTATTCAGCATAAGGAAACCCAAGCTGCTGAATGGATTGATTACGCCGGGCTTGCCAGGCGCGCATCTTGCGCATCCAGCTCAAATAAGGTGTCACTAGATCGGAGAAAAAGACTTCCAACTCAGCCATCGAGAAAATGCGCTCAAAGCGCTTTTCTTTGCGGCTGTCCAGATGGTAATAGGTCAGGTGGACGCAAATTGAGTCTAAATGGTGCTGCCGAGCATACATGTAAGCATAGCACTGTGCCTGTGCCCAGTGCAGCCGGTTATGTTCCTCATTTACCAACTCCAGACTCAGCGTGGTTGTTTTGATCTCCTCAATGATCACGGGGTCCTGATGGGCATACAGGCCATCAATCCGCCCCCGAATTTCAAGAGGCGGGTCAGCGCCCTCTACCTGATAGGCAATTTCCACCTCGGATTCATATCCTTCGGGACGTGCCCGCTGCACCTGTTTGTGCCCCCATGTCCCTTGTTGAGCACGATCGCGTTTTTGAAAACCGCCCGGCGTAATGTCTCCCGCCTGCAGCGCAAATTCCACCAACCCATGAACAGAGACAATAATAGGTGGGCAGGATTCAGTTTGCTCGAACGATAAAATCTCCATTTTCGTCCCAGATTCTAGCACAGGTGCCGTTTCTTCGGCAGCAATTACCCCTATTTTGAACCTTTTATTATTGCCACGCCGGTCATCGCGTTTCTGCGTAACAAAACCTGTCATTTAGTCATTGTTAATCTAAAATTTAATCCGGTATACAATACCTTCGCCAAAAATGAGTTAAGCAAATAGGGCTTTTGTAGTAAAGTTGAGGTCGACCAAAACACCAACTAACCACAAAAAGCCCATGAACAATATTTTAGCACTTTTACAACCGATACGGAACAGCGTTTCCAAAACAACATTAAGGCAGATGAGCCGGATCATCGCCGCAATGCTATCCATGACAGGGCGAGTTACGATGCTTGGGCTGTCACGATGGGCAGAAAAGGGCGGCAGCTACCGAACGGTACAACGCTTCTTTCACACGGCGATACCCTGGGCAACCCTATTCTGGGAGTTTTTCAGCAAACATCTCTTGGATCCACAGGAGACCTACATACTTGCAGGAGATGAGAGTGTCGTCACCAAAGCGGGAGAGAAAACGCACGGGCTGGATTATTTCTTCTCAGGATTGTTGAAAAGAACCGTTCCTGGGTTATCCTTCTTCACTCTGTCGTTGATTGGCACGCAGCGGAGGCAATCTTTTCCCGTTCTGGTGAGGCAAATGGTCCGCACGACTGAAGAAAAGGCTGCTAGCCAGGCGAAAAAGGCCCAAAAATCTGGCGAAAGGCGCAAAAAGGGTCGTCCCAAAGGCAGTCGTAACAAAGGCAAAGCTGAAGTGACGCTTAATCCGGAGTTACTCCGCATTCAAGAGATGGTGAAAAGCCTGCTTCAAACCATGCAAGGCGCCATTCGGTTGTCTTACCTGGTCATGGACGGGCACTTTGGTAATCACCCAGCGGTGCATATGGTAAGAGCATGTGGTCTCCATCTGATTTCAAAGCTGCGCCATGATGCTGCCTTGTATTTGCCCTACGCAGGCCCCAAGCCCAAACGTGGTCCGACCCCCAGGTTGGGTGAAAAAGTCAACGTACGCCAGCTTCCGGCTGCTTACCTCAAAGAAACCGAGATTAAAGATGGCTTTGAGACGCGCACCTATCAATTACCACTGCTTCTCGGCGAGTTTACTCAGCCTGTGAATATCGTCATCCTGCTGAGAACCAATTTGGTGACCAAAGCCTCTTCGCATGTAATCCTGTTCAGCAGCGATCTGGACCTGGCTTATAACAAACTGATCGACTTTTATCATCTGAGATTCCAAATCGAGTTTAACTTTAGAGACGCGAAACAATTTTGGGGATTGGAAGACTTCATGAATGTGTCCGAGACCGCCGTGACGAATGCCGCTAATCTTTCTCTGTTCATGGTCGATGTATCTCAAGTGTTAATGTGCGAGTACCGGCAAAATGATCCTGATTTCAGTATCCTGGATTTGAAAGCTCACTACCGAGGTTACCGCTACGTGTCCGAAACAATAAAAATGCTTCCGCAAATGCCCGATAGCAATTTAGTTTTGCAGCTTTTTTCTAAAGTGGCCGCCTTAGGCCGTATTCACCCGGCAAAACTGCCGGTTTCATCACCATAATTGGCGAAGGTATTGGGTATAATCAACCATCAAAATTTCCCCAGGGGCTGACGTGCATCAGCCCAAATTTTTTTAATAAGGAGAACTGGATGAAATTCCGCCCCTTCCTGGCAGTTGCCATGTTGGCAATTCTGCTTACTTCATTTCTCACCGCCTGGTCGCCGGCTGCACCTGTAGCGCTGGTGTCCGAAAAGGTGGCCCCCCTTCTGCTGCAGCGCATTGCGGCTGAAGGCCATACGGAATACTACGTCATCATGGCCCAACAGGCCGATGTTTCGGCCGCGGCCAACCTGCCCACCAAGCTGGAGAAGACCACCTACGTCTTCAACGCGCTGACCGCCATGGCCGAAAAAACCCAGAAGCCCCTCCTGACGCAACTGGAAAAAGAAGGCGTGTCTTACCAGTCCATGTACATTCAGAACATGATCAAAGTGGACAGCGGCATCACCACCCTCACCTGGCTCTCGGCTCGGCCCGAGGTGGCGAAGATTGTTGTGCCCCCCACCCCCGTCATGGACCCCGTCATCAAAGAAATGACGCCTGAACAGAAGACCAAGGCCATTGAATGGAACATCATCCGCATTGGCGCAGATGATGTCTGGGGCATGGGCTTTACCGGCAATGGACTGGTTGTTGCCTCCAACGATACCGGCGTGGAATATACCCACCCGGCGTTGGTCAATCACTACCGCGGCACTACCGGCCCCGGCACCTATGATCACAACTTTGACTGGTGGGATGGCACCACCGGTTACGATTACCCGCACGACTACGATGGGCACGGTACGCATACCACTGGCACCATGGTCGGTGATGACGGTGGCACTAACCAGATTGGTGTGGCTCCCGGCGCACAGTGGATTGCCTGCCCCGGCATTGGCGGCGGCGGCACCGACACGGTGGAATGCTTCGAGTTCTTCCTGTCTCCCTGGGATCTGAACCGTGCCAACGCTAATCCCGCTCTGGCCCCGGATGCCATTAACAACTCCTGGTACGACCCCTCTGGTTACGATTACCGCACCATCATTCAGAACCTGAATGATGCTGGCGTTGCCGTGATCAAATCGGCAGGCAACCAGGGCTCAGCCTGCAACAGCATCTCCAATCCTGGCTATGTGCCTGAGATCATTTCCACGGCCAACTTTGCCCAGGGCGATGTCATCTCCAGCAGTTCCAGCCGCGGCCCCAGCAGCTACTATGGCGAAACCATCCTCAAACCTGAGGTGGCAGCCCCCGGCACCAACATCCGTTCATCGGTTCCTGGCGGCGGATATGAAGGCGGCTGGTCGGGCACCAGCATGGCGGCCCCGCACACCACCGCCCTGATTGCGCTGATGTGGCAGGCCGCGCCCTGCATCATGGGCGATGTGCCCACCACCAAGACGATCCTGCAGGATACTGCTGATGAAAAGATTGACGCCCAATGCACTCCGTTTGTAGGCCACCCCAATGATGTCTGGGGCTATGGCATCCTCGATTCAGTCGAAGCGGTCAATGCAGCCATCGCCTTCTGCGGCGGCCTGGGTACGCTGGATGGTACTGTGACCGATGCCAGCACCACCAACCCACTGGAAGGTGTCACGGTCAATGCTGTGGAAACCGGTGGCTTCAACCGTACGATTGCCACCAACGCCAGCGGCTACTACACGGCTGAACTTATTGAAGGTTCCTACACTGTCACCGCCAGCTTGTATGGCTATGAAACCGCCACCATTACCGATGTGGCCGTAACTGCAGATACAACCACAACTCAGAATATTGCCTTGACCCCGGCAGAAATCTTCACTCTCAGCGGCGTAGTCACCGATGCCGTGAGCACTGCCCCGCTGCAGGCCGCCATCACCATTTTGGATACCCCTCTGGCGCCCGTTACCAGCGATCCCGGCACCGGTGCTTACAGCATCGACCTGCCCGCCGGCACCTACATGCTGCGCGCCGAAGCCGATGCGCACCTGACACTGGAAATGGAGATCACCATTTCGGCAGACCTGACCCAGAACCTGGCGCTCGAACCCGTGCCCTGCATTCTGCTGGTGGACGACGATGCCGGCAACAGCTACGAAACCTACTACACTGCTGCCCTGGACGCCTTGGGACTGGATTACGCTCTCTGGAGTACATCAGGTGGCTCACCAACCCTGGCAGACATGGTCGATTACACCATGGTGCTCTGGTTCACCGGCAATGACTACAGCACAACAATCTCCAGTACCGAAGAAGCTGACCTGGCTGCCTATCTGAACCAGGGCGGCAACTTCTTCCTGTCTTCGCAGGATTACCTTTACGATGTTGGCGGTTCAACCACCTTTGATACGACCTATTTGCAGATTCAAAGCTTTACCAGCGATGTGAACAAGAACAATCCCGTTGGCGTGGCCGGCGACCCGATTGGTGATGGCCTGGGGGCCTACACCCTGACCGCTCCCAGCGGCTTTGGTACGCTCTACACCGATAACGTGGTAAAGACTGCAACCGCAGGTGTTACCAACCCCTTCAAGTGGAACGATATCGCCAACTTCAACAGCACCAGTTACGACAGCGGCACCTTCAAGACTGTCTTCCTGGCCTGGCCAATTGAGGGGTTGTCGGCGCTGGCTGACCGCCAGGCAGTGTTGGGCGCTGTGGTAGATTTCTTCGGCGGCTGCACCACCTGCGAACCGATCACCAATGCAGATTTCACCTGGCTGCCAATTGACCCGGCGGCTGGCGAAGCTGTAGCCTTTACGAGCACAATCGCTACCGGCGATGGCACCATCACCTATAGCTGGGACTTCGGCGATGGCAGCACCAGTGACGTGCAGAATCCCACCCATACCTTTGCCGATGGCGGCGACTTTACGGTTGTTTTTATCGCATCCAACACTTGCTCTAACAGCAACCGCACCGAGATCGTCAGTGTCATCCCGTTTGTAAAAATCTTCCTGCCGACCATTCTCCGCTAATCCTGGCGAAGCGGCTATGTGATACAACAACAGGGTGCGCACAAGCGCACCCTGTTGTTATCTGAGTAATTATTGTTCTGGTTACAGCCGGGATCCAGTTCTTTCCAGACTCAATTTGCTGCATCCAATTGTGATAATCAAAACATCCGACTCCAGGCTTTTGGCCAGCGCTCGACGACAATTTTCTTTTGTGTGAAAAATTCAACTGCATCGTTGCCCTGTCCATGCAAGTCGCCAAAGAAGCTGTCCTTCCAACCGCTGAATGGAAAGTACGCCATGGGGGCAGCCACACCAATATTAATCCCAATATTGCCGGCCTGCACCTCGTAACGGAATTTGCGTGCGGCTGATCCACTCGAAGTGAACAGACTGGCCTGATTGCCGTACGTACCGCGATTGATGACAGCAATCGCCTCATCAAAACTATCCATATGTGCAACCCCCAGCACCGGCCCGAAGATCTCTGTGCGGGCAACCTCACCCCCAAGCGGAAGATCCAGGAGGATGGTTGGCCGTACAAAATAACCGTTTTCGTAACCCTGTATGACCGCCCGGCGTCCATCAACTGGCAGGCTGGCGCCTTCCGCAGCTCCCTGGCTGATTAAACGCTCAATGCGTTCCTTGCTGGCTGAATTGATCACGGGTCCCATCTGGATCCCCGGTTCAAGGCCATTGCCTACCCTGCGGTTGGCAGCCGCTTCGCAGATTCTTTCGACAAATGGACGACGCGCTTCGCCAATGGTTATAGCCAGCGAAGTGGCCAGGCAGCGCTGACCTGCACATCCAAAAGCTGAATCAGCAGTAATCTTAACCGCCATGTCCATGTCTGCATCTGGCAGGATGATAATCGGATTTTTCGCCCCGCCCTGGGCTTGCACTCGCTTGCCGTTCTCAGCTGCCCGCCGATAAATATAGCGGGCGGTCTCGGTGGCTCCCACAAAGGTAATCGCCCGAATCTGTGGGTGGTCAAGAATACTGTCCACGGCTTCCTTTGCGCCATTAACCAGATTGACCACGCCCTTTGGTAATCCGGCTTGCTCAATCAATGTAAAGATCAACTGCATGGTCATTGGCGTTTTTTCAGACGGTTTGAGCACGTAAGTATTGCCACAGGCCAGGGCATACGGCAGATACCAAAACGGGATCATCCCCGGAAAGTTAAAGGGAGCAATCGTGGCACACACGCCAACCGGCTGACGCAGCATAATCTCGTCCAAACCCGGCGCGATATCTTCGGCAATTTCGCCTTTCATCATCATCGGAATACCACAGGCTACTTCTACGTTTTCAATTGCGCGTCGCATTTCCCCGATGGCTTCTTCGACTGTCTTGCCGCATTCCATCGTGATCGTCCGCCCAATTTCTTCCAGGTTTGACTCGAGCAGAGCCTTCAGCTTGAACAGGTATTGGATCCGGTCCTGCGCTGGCGTCTGGCGCCAGGCGGGCAGGGCGGCCGCTGCAGCCTGGGCCGCGGCATCCACTTCTGCAGCAGTCGAAAGCGGCGTGCGCCACAGCACCTCACCCGTGGCCGGATTGATCACATCTACGGTTTCAGCAGCTTTCGATGCGACCCAGGTCCCATCGATATAATTACGGAACGTTTTCACAGGAAACCTCACCTTATTCTGGAATATGAAATAGATTATTGCTTATAATACAACAATATTGTATAATATGCAATAATGACCGAAATACAATCCCTTGCCCGTGGTTTGAAAATACTATCGCTCCTGAGCCAATCTCCAGATGGCATCAGCATTACTGAACTGGCCGAGTATCTTGACGTTGACAAAGGGAGTGCTTCGCGCCTGGTTTCCACACTGTCGAGTTATGGCTATGTCGAGAAAGACGAGCTTACCCGCCGCTATCATGTCGGTTCACAGGTGGTTAGCTTGAGCCGTAGTGTGTTAACCCGTTTGCCCATGCGTGAAGCTGCCAAGCCATATCTGCGTCAGATGATGCAGCGTACCGGCGAGTGCGCTCATCTGGCCATTCCCGCCCAGGGAAAGGTGATGTATATTGATCAGGTTGAGTCGCCGGTTACCTTGCGCGTCAATGCCCAGGTGGGAACCATGAACCCCCTGCACTGCACCGCACTTGGCAAGGTTTTGCTGGCTTATGGTGATCTGGATCTGCCCTCTGATCTTGCTGCCTTTACCACCAATACCATTACAGACCCGGAAACATTGCACCGTCATTTAGAAGAAATCAGGCAGTTGGGCCTTGCTGTAGACGACGAAGAATTCGATCTCGGTGTACGCTGCATTGCTGTGCCCGTTTTTGACTTCCGAGGTAAGGCTGTAGGAGCAATTGGCATTTCAGGGCCTGCCACACGGATGACGGCCGAGCGAATGCCAGATTTAACCGCAATCGTTGTCGAAATTGGCAAAGCCCTTTCAGAACGCATGACCTTCTCTCGTTAGAAAACGCCCGCAATTTGATTCGCGGGCGTTTTTTATTGACCTTATAGAACAACCATATTGCATAATACGCAACAACTGGAAGCAGATATGACTTCATCCCCCCAAATATCTCAAAATGAATTAACCCATCAGCGCACCGCACATGCGGCTGCATACTTGCGCGGCGCCCTGCCTCACCGCATGGATCTCTCTCTCTCAGAAGCGCTGGTGATAGGCTTGTTACGTCAGGGCGTTAAGACATATTTCACCGTACTCGGACATGGGTCCACCGAATTGGGTGAGGTGCTGCGAGTCTATCAGTCTGCCGGCCTGGTCAAAGTTTATGGGTTACGCAGTGAGATTGAAGCTTCGCACGCGGCCACCGCGCTGCGGTGGGCCGCTGACGAAAAGTCGGCTGTGGTCACATCCATTGGGCCGGGCGCTCTACAGGCACTGGCTGCTTCTCTGGCCCCCGCGTCAGACGGCATTGGTGTCTGGTATATTTTTGGCGACGAGACAACCCAGGACGAGGGTTTTAATATGCAGCAGATCCCGAAGCATGAGCAGGGCTTGTTCTTGCAGTTGGCTGCTACAATGGGCCGCGCTTACAGCCTGCACACCCCATTGGCGCTGCCCACTGCCCTGCAGCGTGGCGCGTCAATTGTAGATCACCCCACCCGGCCAGCTCCATTCTACCTGCTGCTTCCAATGAATACCCAGGCTGCCTGGCTGCCAGATTTTAACCTGGAGGAACTACCCAGCGCCGGATTTTCTACCCCTGGCGCGGCTGAAGGAGATTATCCACAGGTCGCCCAATGGATCCGAGAAGCAGATCGTATCATCATCAAGGTTGGCGGTGGTGGACGCAAATCCAGCTCTGAACTGACCAAACTGCTGGAACATTCTGGTGCTGTTCTGGTTCACACACCAATTGCCACCGGCTGCGTCCCATACAGCCATCCGCAAAACATGGGCGTCGGCGGTTCCAAGGGCTCATTATGCGGAAACTATGCCATGGATAATGCTGATCTCCTGATTGCAGTTGGTACACGTGCCGTCTGCCAGTCAGACTGCTCACGAACAGGGTATCCCCAAGTCAAACATGTGATCAATATCAATGCCGACCTGGATGATGCCACCCACTACACCAGAACCCTGGCGTTGGTTGGAGACGTACGCAGGACCCTCGAAAAGCTGAACCATGTTCTTGCTGAAACAACTCCGCAGGATAAGTCAACCTGGTTGGCTGCCTGTGCAGAGCAGAAAACTGCCTGGCAAACCTTCAAACTTCAACGTGTTTTGAATCCAGTCTTGCCCGATGATTATTGGGGCAGGTCAGTGCTAACGCAGCCCGCAGCAATCAAGATTGCCACAGATTGGGCCAAAGCACAGGGCGTTATCTGCTTCTTTGATGCGGGAGATGTCCAGGCAAATGGTTTTCAGATTGTGGAAGATGAACGTCCAGGGCAGACATTCACCGAGACTGGTGCCTCCTACATGGGGTTCGCCGTATCGGCATTACTGGCCACGGGTGCGTCATCCAGGCCGTTCTATGCCCTGGCCCTCACTGGCGATGGATCCTTCACAATGAATCCACAAATTCTGATCGACGGTGCAGAACACAAGGCCCATGGCTGCATCTTGCTGCTGGATAATGGCCGGATGGGTGCCATCACCGGGCTGCAGGAAGACCAGTACGGCGTTGGCTTTGCCACCTGGAACACAATGCACGTGGACTACCTGGCCTGGGCTCGGTCGGTTCCCGGCGTTCTGGCGTTGGATGGCGGCAATACCCCCGCCTCCCTGCAGGCCGCGCTTGAACAGGCCCGACAGCATGACGGACTCTCGCTAATTCACGTTCCGGTCTATTTTGGGCCAGATCCCATGGGTGGGATGGGCGTTTATGGACGCTGGAATGTAGGAAACTGGTGCGAGAACGTGCAATCATTACGTCATAAGATCGGTTTATGACACGGATCAGACCCACACAAAAGGCGATAACCATTTTAGTTTAGTTGCCGTTCAAGAAATTTGAGGTTTTTATGAAAATAATGACATCCGAAAAAATAACCGAATTGGAAGAGATTGCTCGCCAATTGCGCATAGATAGCCTCAAGCTCATCTACCACCGCGGCGCCGGGCATCCGGGCGGAGCGCTCTCGGCCGCTGAAATCATAGCCGCGCTCTATTTCCATATTCTGAACATTGACCCGCAAAATCCAGACTGGGATCAACGCGACCGGTTCATTCTGAGCAAGGGCCACGCATCGGCTGTGCTCTACTCTGCGCTGGCTCGGCGTGGCTTCTTTCCATTCTCTGAACTTGATCATTGGGGCGGGTTAGACTGCCCACACCAGGGGCATCCTGACCGCTTGAAGACCCCCGGAGTGGAGATGACCAGCGGCATTCTCGGTCATGGTGTGGCGCTGGGCGCCGGGCTTTCCCTGGCTGCTCGAATGAAAAAACAAACCTATCAAACCTACGTCTTGCTCGGGGATGGTGAATGTCAGGCCGGTATTGTCTGGGAAGGCGCTGTAACGGCTGCCAAGTATCGTCTTGCAAACCTGACAGCCATCGTGGACAACAACAACGTCCAGCTTGACGGATTTGTTCATGATGTGATGCCCCTTGAACCTTTGGCTGGCAAGTGGTCTGCTTGCGGCTGGCATGTGATCGAGGTGAATGGGCATTCGGTCAGGCAGGTTGTAGAGGCTTTGGAACTGGCAAGGGAACTCCATGACCAGCCAACCGTCATCCTGGCACATACCACCAAAGGGAAAGGGGTCTCGTTTATGGAAAACCAATCCTATTGGCATGGCAATGTCCCAAACAACGAACAACTCTCGCTGGCTCTGACTGAACTTGGGGAGGTGGCAAATGGCTGAAATTTCGATGCGCGAGGCTTATGGTCGGGCGCTGGCTGAACTTGGTGCCGTCAATCCACAGGTAGTGGCTCTGGACGTAGACACTTCTTTGTCGACACTTTCAAACTTTTTTGCGCAGCGTTTTCCAGAGCGATTCTTCAATATTGGCATTGCCGAACCCTGCATGGTAGATGTGGCTGCCGGACTGGCATTGGGCGGCTATATGCCGTTTATCAATGGGTTTGCTTCACTTCTAGCGCTTCGCGCCCTGGAACAGATTCGCACCTGCGTTTGCTATGCCCGCACCAACGTCAAAATTGCCGCCAGTTATGCCGGCCTGTCAGACTTCAAAGATGGCGCCACGCATTATGCGATTACCGATCTTGCCAATCTGCGTGCCTTGCCGGGGATGACCGTCATCATCCCCGCGGATGCAGCCGAGGCGGCCGCGTGGGTGCCCCTGGTGGCAGAATATGATGGCCCAGTTTATTTACGCATCAGTCGGGCTGGGGCAATTCCTGTTCATCTACCCGATAGCCCCCTTCAGATTGGGAAGGGGCGCACCCTGCGCTCAGGCAATGATCTGACTCTGGTGGCTACCGGCGCAATGGTCGGGCGGTGTGCGCTTGCCGCAGAAGAATTATCGACACAGGGCATCCATGCCCGCCTGTTGGAAATTCACACCCTCAAACCGCTCGACAGCGACCTGCTGCTCCAGGCTGCTGCAGAGACCGGCGCGCTGGTCTCTGCTGAAGAGCACAGCATCATCGGCGGTTTGGGGAGCGCGGTGGCTGAAGTGCTGTCTGAAGGTTGCCCGGTCCCATTTGTCAGGGTTGGCATCCGCGATCATTTTTGTCCGACCAGTCGCAACCTGGATCAGTTGATGGATGCGTGCGGGCTGTCTGTGGCAGATATTGTTGAGGCTGCAAAGCAAGTCCTGGAAAGAAAATCGCCTTCAAAGAAATCCTGAACACACGTTTGACAATTGGGCCTAAAGGAAAATTCCAAAGGAGAATCCATGAAGATTGCCGTCATAAACGAGATGAGTGCTGCAGATAAGAACGCTGATATCCTAAAAGCGCTCGGAGGTCGCGGGCACGATATTCTTAACCTGGGCAATACCAGCAGCAGCGATACACCTGACCTGTTATACATCCATACCGGGCTCATGTCGGCTCTCCTGCTGAATCTCAAGCTGGTTGACTTTGTAATCGGTGGATGCGGCACTGGACAGGGCTATTTGAATGCCGTAATGCAATATCCGGGTGTGGTTTGCGGTCACCTGCTCACCCCGCTCGATGCCTTCCTCTTTGCCCGGATTAACGCCGGTAATTGCGTTTCGCTGGCTTTGAATCAGGGCTACGGTTGGGCTGGAGATGTGAACCTGCGCCAGATATTTGATGCCCTGTTCACGCCAGAAACGGGTGCGGGCTATCCCCCTCACCGGGCAGATCCCCAGCGTCAGGGTCGCGAGCTTTTATCTCAAATTTCACAGGCAGCTCACCGCCCAATGGTTGAGATTCTGCCTTCCTTGCCAGAGGAAGTTGTCAAAACCGCCCTGACATACCCGCCCTACCGAACGTTCTTGGAACAGGCAGCCGCAGAGCGTCAAGACATTCAATCTGTTGTAGAGCATGTCTTATAAAACGGCCAACAAGTTCATTCAGTGAGAAGGAAAATTAAAGTGGCTGATACTACCAGTAAATTGCGTACTCGCACCAAATTGTTCTATGGGATCGGCGATCTCGGTAATGCTTTGGTCAACTCAGCAATTCAGTTCTTCCTGATGAAGTTCTACACCGATGCCGCGCTTATTTTGCCAGCGCTGGCAGGAAATGCCTTACTCATCGGCAAGATCTGGGATGCAGTCAACGACCCACTTTTCGGTTGGATCACCGACAAAACCAAATCACGCTTTGGCAAACGGCGTGTGTTCATGATCTTTGGAGCCATTCCACTTGGCATCTCCATTGCACTGCTCTGGTTTGTTCCCAAAGCTGACCTGATATCCACCTTTATCTGGATTGCAGCAACCTTTATCCTGTTTGACACCCTTTGGACCCTTACCAATGTGCCGTATTACTCCTTGACCTCGGAGCTAACCGACGACTACGATGAACGCTCCAGCCTGACGACTTACCGCATGGTCATGGCAGTGCCCGCCTATCTCATCGGCGTAGCCTTGACCCCCGTCATTGTCGGCCTGTTTGCCCTCCAACGCACAGGTTATGCGTTTATTGGCATCCTGTATGGCATCATCGCTGCTGTAGTACTGCTTGTTTCAGCCGCAGGGCTGCGTGAACGCAAAGACCTGGTGACCGCCAAACCCGAGACTTCACCGCTTAAGTCACTCTTGATTGCCATTAAAAACAAACCATTTGTAAAGTTGTGCGGGATCTATTTCATTATCAACATCTCATTTGCTTTCATCAAAATCCTGATGGCCTATTACATCGAATATCAACTATTGATGAAGGCAGAGACTTCCCTGGTAATGGGTTTGATGTTGGTATGCGTGACGCTCTCGTTGCCATTTTGGCAGTGGGTTAGCCGCAAAATAGACAAAGGCCCCGCTTACGGTTTGGGAATGCTGGTCGGCGGTGCAGCCGTAGTGCTCACATTTTTCCTGCCCCACCACTCCACCATGTTGATTTATCTAATTGCCGTGCTGGCTGGCTTTGGATTTTCAGCCCAATGGATTTTCCCCTGGGCCATGGTAGCAGATGTTGCTGATTATGATCGTCTTGAGACGGGCCAACAGCGCAGCGGTGTATATTACGGCGTCTGGGGCCTGGCGACAAAAATTTCTGAGGCGCTGGCGTTGGCAGCGGTTGGATGGATCTTAACTGGGTTTGGTTATGTTCCTAACGTAGAGCAGACCCCCCACGCACTGCTTGGCATCCGTTTATTCTTTGGACTCATACCTGCTGCCTGCATCTTCATCTCCTTACCGCTATTGTTCAAATATCCAATTACTCGTAAAAGCCATGCTGAGGTAAGAGCAAAATTGGAAGCTGTTGATAAAAACACTCACGACGACAAACCTGTCCAAACCCTGTAATTGTGGAGATAAAGAATGAAACCAATTCGAGTTGCTATTGTTGGTTGTGGCCGTATTTCTGATCTACATCAAATGGGATACCGGGGGCGCGAGGATGCAAAAATTGTAGCCGTATGCGACACCAACAAAGCTCATGCTAAAGAAAAAGCCAGGGAATGGGCGGTTGACCGGGTCTATACAGACTACCAGCAGGTCCTTGAAGACAAAGAAGTGGACGTGGTAGAACTCCTCACACCTCACCACCTGCACTGCCCAATGACGGTTCAAGCTGCTCAGGCCGGGAAACATATTTCAGTGCAGAAACCCATGGCGTTATCTGCGGCTGAAGCAGATGAAATGATTGCCGCGGCCAACAAGGCTGGTGTGTTGCTGCGGGTTTATGAAACGTTTGTTTATTATGCCCCGGCAATGCGAGCAAAAGAAATGATCGAAGCCGGTGAAATTGGCGATATCCGTGCTGTGCGTATGCATGTCAATAGCGGCACAGCCGACACATCCTGGAATGTGCCCCTTTCAGCCTGGCTGTGGCGCTTTAACGAAAAACAATGCGGTGGAGGCCCCCTCGTCTTTGATCACGGCTACCACCTCTTTTCGCTCGGCTATTATCTGGGGGGGCCAGTGGAGAAGGTCTTTGCCTGGATTGATCATACCTCTGTGGATAACACGGGCGGGCTTGTCAAAATTGACGCTCCGGCTGCTATTATGTTTCAATATAAATCACCGCATTGTTATGGCATGCTGGATATTGAATACACCCCCAAAATGCGCATCCTGTCAGATTACTACGCAGATGACGACCGCATTGAGGTTATTGGCGAAAAGGGCATCCTGTTCATAAATCGTTACACGGCCAGAACCGTTGACCTGCCCGAATTGATGCTTTTTAAAGATGGAAAAACGACGCCAATCCCGGTTGAAGGCGTGGAATGGCACGACAGTTTTATTGCCACCACGCACGATTTTATTGAAAAGTTGAAAACCGGCGGTCAACCTCGGCTTGATGGTTTCACCGGCAAAGCTGTGCTGCAATTCACCCTGGCCGCGCTCCAGTCTGCCGCCACAGGGTGCGAAGTTCGTCCTGATGATGTGAAATAAACCCGGTTGAGATAACCCTCTATAGGGTGACAAATGCTGTTCAATGCAGCCCCCGGGCTGCATTGAACAGCAGCAAGGGGGAGCAGTATGCACTCGCAACCCGGCCCAGTTTTTGTCACGCTGCCAGTTCGGTCAGCGCTGCCTGCCCACTCTGCAGCCGCCAGCGCAGCGGATGTGCGCCCGCCGAATGATGTTGGCACAATGCGTCATATAGTGCAGGTCACAGGTGACGCGTGAGCAGGCTAAATCAATCAAATCCTCAGGGCGATACAACCATAACTTGACCAGATAATCCTCGCCGCCTGTTATTATACGCTGATTTAAATGGCATCATGCCAGGCGTCTTTGGGTGACGTTACCCGAGAAGCAGGCAGAATGAAACTGAATACCCGTCTTTGAGCCCTTAAAAGCTGATGTGTAATGACCCGGCTCTTGTATGTATAATGAATATTATGGGCAAGATCAATGTTGGCAGCATTACAGGAAATAGTGGCATCATCAACATTGGCTCGGGCAATGTTATTGTTCCCGATCCTAGCTTGCCCGCGCTGCACCAGCTCCCTGATCCGCCGGCAGACTTTGTGGGGCGGGTGGTAGAACTGGAGGATCTGGTTAATGCTGCCCAGAGCATGAATATCCTTATTCATGGATTGGGCGGCATCGGCAAGACCGCCCTCGGTCTGGTGCTGGCCCACCAGTTGAAGGTCCGCTACCCCGACGGGCAGCTTTACCTCCATTTGCGCGGGGCTTCCAACAACCCCGTGACGCCCGCCGCGGCGCTGGAGCAGTTGATCCGCTCCTTTGCACCCGTGGCCCGCCTGCCCGAAGATGTGGAGCAGCTTGCCAACATCTACCGCACCTTGCTGGCGGATAAGCATATCCTGGTCTTGCTGGATGACGCCCGCGATGCGGCCCAGGTGCGCGCCCTGCTGCCGCCCCGCCCGGCGCTGGCGATTGTGACCAGCCGCGGGCGCTTTGACCTGGCAGGCTACCACACTTGCGACGTCTCGGCGCTGCCGCTGGAGGATGCCGTCAAGTTGATCTGCGCCGTCTGGGGCCAGACTGGCGAGGTGACCGCCCTGGCCGCCCGCTGCGGCCGCCTGCCGATGGCCTTACGCGCTGCCGGAGCACTGCTGCGCCGTCGCCCCGACCTGACGCCTGCCGGGGTGGACGCCCTGCTGACCGATACCGCCCGCCGCCTGGCGCTGGCCGACCCCGAGCGCGATAACCTGACCGTGGCCGCGGCCTTCCAGGCCAGTTATGACCAGCTCACCGCCGACTTGCAGGCCCGTTGGCGCGCCCTGGGCGTCTTCCCCGCCGATTTTGACGCCGCAGCCGCCGCGGCGGTGTGGGGGGATGCTGCCGACCCCGGCGAGACATTGGCAGACCTGCATGCTGCCGGGCTGGTGGATTTTGTGACCGGTGTCCGTTGGCGGCTGCACGACTTGGCCCGCGACTTCACCTGCTCTCTCTGCGCCTCCGCCGAAATGGATGCCCTGGCTTACCGCCACGCGGCGTATTATCTGGATGTGCTGGCAGAAGCCAATGCCTGGTATCTGAAAGGCAGTGAACATATCCTCGCCGGACTGGTGCTGTTTGACCGAGAACGCATGAATATCGAAGCCGGGCAGGCTTGGGCGGCTGCCTGCTCCACCGGCCCAATCACCGCAACGCTCTGCAATGCCTACCCCGATGCCGGGGCCTATGTGCTGCCCCTGCGCCTGCACCCGTGGGCGCAGATCGCCTGGCTGGAAGCCGCCCTGACCGCCGCCCGAGCGCTGGGTAACCGCGAGTACGAAGGGTTCCATCTCGGCAACCTCGGGAATAGATACCGAGAACTTGGCGAACCACACCGGGCAATTGAGTATCATCAGCAGCGATTAGTGATTGCCCGTGAGATCGGCGACCGGCACGGCGAAGGGAACGCCCTCGGCAATCTGGGACTGGCCTGGGACGACCTCGGCGAGCCGCACCGGGCGATTGACTATTATGAGCAGGCACTGGTGATTGCCCGCGAGATCGGCGACCGGCGTAGCGAGGGTCAAACACTTGGTAACTTGGGGAGTGCCTGGGATGGCCTCGGCAAGCTGTACCGGGCGATTGACTATTATGAGCAGGCACTGGTGATTGCCCGCGAGATCGGCGACCGGTGCGGCGAAGGGAACGCCCTCGGCAACCTGGGGAATGCCTGGGCCGACCTCAACGATTCGCGCCGGGCGATTGATTATTTCGAGCAGGATTTGGTGATTACCCGTGAGATCGGCGACCGGCGCGGTGAGGGGCAAGACCTTGGCAACCTTGGGAATGCCTGGTTTGCCCTCAACAATCCGAGCCGGGCGATTGAGTATCACGAGCAAGCGCTGGTGATTGACCGCGAGATCGGCGACCGGCGCGGCGAGGGGCAAGACCTCGGCAACCTGGGGAATGCCTGGGCTGCCCTCAACGATCCGTGCCGGGCGATTGACTATTATGGGCAGGCGCTGGCGCTGGCCCAGGCAATTGGCGATCGGCAGGGCGAAGCCAACCGCTGCTGGAACCTGGGGCTGCTGCTGGAGCAGCAGGGGGAGCTGACCCGCGCCATTGAATTGATGCAGGTGCAGGTCGATTTTTTGCGCGCCATCGGCCACCCAGACGCAGAGGAAGCAGATGCCTATGTGCAAGAAATCCGTCAGAGGCTGTAGAACACCCTGGTTGATTGCGCTAAAGCAAAGGAATTATGCGCCAGCAGTTACTCAATTGACTCTGAGTTGTCACCATATATGTACGTTTAACCTTTTTATACTATGGCAGACCCTTGACAGGTTTCGTTTACCGCCTTATACTATTACTCGTCCGACCGGTCGGTCGACAGATAGGTTGATAAAAGGTAACTACTCAGCTATGAGCGGATTTGGCCTTCTTCTGGAGTGCAGGCTTTAGCCTGCATCTCATGCGGGCTGAAGCCCGCACTCCACAGAGGAGTGAAATACTTTCAGCCAAATGAGCCTCTCATATAGCCTGAGCAGTAACGATAAAAGAATACTTATGGCAATAGAAACTTACAACAAAATCCTCTCTGCTGCTCATCGCCTGTTTGTAAAACAGGGCTATACCGCCACCTCCATGCGCCAGGTGGCCGAGGCGGCTGGGATTGGCAAAGCCACCATTTATCACCACTTTCCCGACAAACAGTCGATTGTGATGGCGCTGCTGCAACACAACCTCACGCGCATGGAAGAGGCCTTGCGGCTTGTCCGCGCCGAAAACCACCCGCGCCGCCGCATCCAGGTGGCAGCTGAGGCCAGTGTTGATTTTCTTTTCGAGTCAGTCGACATCCTGCAAATCGTCCGGCGCGAAATTCCCGGCGGCCGCGACCAGATGCAGGGCGGTTTTGCCAGATTCTTTCAGGAATACATGGCCTTGCTGGCCGATGCCATCCAGCGTGGCATCGAACAGGGCATCTTCCGCCCGGTTGACCCGGTCAATAGCGCGCGCGTGCTGATGACCATGATCCAGGGCACTTTTGCGATGGCTTATCTGATCAACGAACGCGCCCAAACGCCCCAACAGGCTGCCACTGACCTGTTGGATATTTATTTTCAGGGCCTGGATGCCCGTTAAGCGCTCTTTTTTTATCTATTTTATCGACCGAACGGTCGGTCTATTCGTTGAAGGCAGGAGTCTCATGTCAGAAAAAGCCATCTCTGCCCGCACAAAATTTGGCCTGGTACTGCACTCTCCAACCTTTGTGGTGCTCTGGTTGAGTGAAGCCTTATCACTGATTGGCGACCGGCTGATCATGGTTGCCCTGGTGACCCTGGTCTATGATCGCACCGGCTCGGCCAGCGCGGTGGGGTTGTTGATGCTGTGTAAAGCCATCCCGGCCCTGGCGCTGGGCAGCCTGGCTGGGGCCTGCGTTGACCGCTGGAATTGCAAGTGGATCATGGTCATCGCTAACCTGCTTCAGGGATTGCTTGTTTTTTGTCTACCACTCTCGACGGGCATTGTGATCATCTTTGTTATCTACCTGGCAATGTCGACGGTGAACCAGTTCTTTGTCCCGGCGCGTTCTGCCACCATCCCGGACCTGGTGGCGCAAGAAGCTCTGCTATCAGCTAACTCGCTGTTTGCCATTTCATTCGTCATCGCGATGGCGATTGGACCCGCCATCGGCACCTGGATCACTGAGCGTGTCAGCCTGAACGCTGCCTTCTACACAGACGCCGCCACCTTCCTCGTCCCGGCGCTGGCTGTCACTTTCCTGGTCATTCCACGCCAATGCCGGACTGCCGCAAAACCTGGCCTGAGCAGTGATCTACGGGCTGGGTTGGTTTTTGCCCGCTCTCAACCAGCTGTGCTGGCAGCCCTGGCTACCTGCAGCGCCGCCTTCCTGGTCATCGGTACCATTTCGGTCACCGGGGTGGTCATAACCCGTGAAATCCTGAATGTCGATTCCAGCAAGTTTGGCGTTATGATGTCAGCGCTGGGGATTGGTATGTTGTGCGGTGCAGTCGCCACGGGCTGGTTGGGGCGGCGCTTTACGTATGTTCAGTTGAGCGTGGCGGGGGTTGTTCTGATGGCGCTGGGAATGACGGCCTTACCCTGGTCTTCGAGCCTGGTTATGGCTTCCTCGTTTACAGCCGCCATTGGCCTGGGTATGATCATCGTGCAGGTAAACGGCCAGACCCTGCTGCAAACCATCGCACCTGAAATGCGCGGACGACTGATGGGTATCTCACAAACCCTGACTGGCAGTGTCACATTCTTGGCTTCGGCCCTGGTTGGGCTGCTGGTTGAGCATCTAAACGTAATCATCGTGATGGGGAGTGTCGGCATGATCACATTGGCTGTGGCTGCCACGGTCGCCATCTTATATCACAACACTTCAATGTGAATGGAGTACCGAAAATGCAGTACATCAAATCTCTCACAGAATTGAACCAGGCTGATCTATCCATCGCCGGGGGAAAGGGCGCTAATCTGGGTGCACTGATCCAGGCCGGGCTGCCCGTCCCACCCGGATTTTGCGTCATAACCCCTGCCTACCGTGCTTTTGTGGAGGCAAACAAGCTGGAGCTGGAAATCCGTCAAATTGTCGATGCGACCCGTATGGATGATCCGGCCGCGTTGGATGCATCCTCCGACGCGATCCGTGCCTGTTTCCAGCAGGGAGAGATGCCCCTGGCTCTGGCGGACGAAATCTGCCGGGCGTATGCCAATTTGCAAAACCCACCCGGCTTGGTCGCCGTCCGCTCCTCAGCCACTGCCGAGGATTTGCCCGATTTATCTTTTGCCGGCCAGCAGGATACTTACCTGAACATCCTCGGCGAGCCGGCTCTTCTGGATGCCGTCATCCGCTGTTGGGCCAGCCTGTGGACGGCACGGGCAATCGGCTACCGGGCGCGCAACCAGATCTCTCAGGACGAGGTCGCTCTGGCGGTAGTCATCCAGCAGATGGTGCAGAGCGAGGCTGCGGGGGTTTTGTTCACCGCCAACCCGCTGACCGGAAAACGCAGCGAAACGGTCATTGATGCCACCCTGGGGTTGGGCGAAGCGCTCGTCTCTGGTCAGGTGGAACCCGACCATTACGTAGTAACTGGCTCCGGGGAGAAAATTCTGCACAAGACTCTGGGTGCCAAGGCACTCTCCATTCAGGGTCAGGTCGGGGGTGGCACCGTCACCCTCCACCATACCGCTGCCAGCCACCAGGCCCTGCCCGACGATCAGATTCTCGCCCTGGCACAGCTTGGTCAACAGGCACAAAATTTTTTTGGCGGTCCGCAGGATATGGAATGGGCCTGGTCGGAGGGACGCTTGTACGTGGTGCAGTCGCGCTCGGTGACCTCGCTATATCCCCTACCAGCCGGTCTGAAGGATGAACCAGTTGAGGTGCTGCTGTCCTTTGGCGTTTGGCAGGGAATGCTCGACCCATATACCCCCCTCGGGCAGGACGTCTTCAGCTCACTGATCCCCGGGATATTGCAGTTGTTCGGGCGAAAAATCAATGCGAGGGAACAGCGTGTTTTTCTCAGTGCCGGGGAACGCCTTTACGTGAACATGACCGGGCTGCTCTCCAACCCCATTGGGCGCAAAGTGGTCAATCTGTTTATCGGGGCAATTGACCCTGTCAGCAGCGCCATCCTGACTGAACTGCTCAAGGATGCGCGCTTTGGCGTCAAAACCAGTCTCAGCCTGAAGGAGCGTTTCCAACTTTTACGTGTAGTCAGGCCTCTGGCCGGAAATGTGCTGTTTAACCTCCTTTGGCCCGCCCGCGGGCGCGCCCGGCTGGAACGGCAGATTGACTCGGTACTGACCGAAGTGCAAGGCTCCTGTGACGCAGCTCAAAACCTGGCCGAATTGATCGAATCCATCGATGCCGTCGCCTTCAAAATGCCGCAACAGATGTTCCCCCGCTTGGTGGGGGGCATCGCCGCGGGACAAGCCCCTTACCAAAACTTGCTCCTACGGGCCAGTCAAATCCCCGGTGCACCGGAACTGCTCATGGAAATGGCGCGCGGCCTGCCACACAACGTGACGACGCAGATGGATCTGGCGCTTTGGCGTACCGCCCAGGTCATCCGTGCCGATGATCACGCGGCAGCTCACTTTTCCTCAACAGAAGTTGGCAGGTTGGTGATGGAATATCATTCCGAAAAGCTACCTGCTGCCGCCCAGATTGCCATCCGCTCCTTTTTATCCACCTATGGCATGCGCGGCATCGGTGAAATTGACCTGGGGCGCCCGCGCTGGCGTGAAAACCCAACCGGCCTTTTCCAGGTGTTGAAAAGTTACCTGCAAATTGACCCGGCACTCTCGCCCGAGGCGGTTTTTCAGCGCGGTGCCGGCAAGATCTGGCAGGTGCAGGCGCAGCTTGAGCAGATTTTTTCGGAGGCGCCAAAAGGAAAAAGGATCAGCCCGCACTTGGTCAGGTTGCTGCTTGAACGCTTCCGCGAGTTGGGAGGTCTGCGTGAGACGCCCAAATTTTTCGTCGTGCGCCTGTTGGGAATTTACCGCGAAGCACTACTGGCCGCCGGTCAAAAATTGGTTGAGGCCGGCAGGCTGACTGCGGCTGAGGATGTATTTTTCCTGCATCTGTGGGAGTTGAAAACTCTGGGCGATAGCGAAACCCGGCACTGGCAAACCTTGATTGCAGAGCGCCGGGCAACCAACGCGCGCGAGGCGCGCCGCAGGCGAATTCCGCGCATCATGTTGAGCGATGGGACGGCTTTTTACGATGCGCCTTCAACCGGGGAGGCTGCCAATACGCTCTCCGGCGCCCCGGTTTCGGCCGGCGTGGTTGAGGGTGTGGTACGCGTTGTGTTTAACCCGCATGGGGTTCAACTCACCCCCGGCGAGATCCTGGTCTGCCCGGCCACTGACCCAGCCTGGACGCCGCTCTTTTTGGCTGCTGGCGGTCTGGTGATGGAGGTGGGCGGGATGATGACCCATGGCTCGGTGGTCGCCCGCGAATATGGCATTCCTGCGGTAGTCGGCGTCAGCCAGGCTACAACCCGCCTACAAACCGGTCAACGCGTGCGCGTGGATGGTGGTAGCGGAGTGATTACAGTGTTGGAGGACCAGACATAAACTTAGGAGTACGAGGCCATTATTCAAGTCCACATTAGACCCGGTATCCAATAATTCTAAAAAATCCAGCACCTTAAAAAATGTAGATCAGGGTATCCTTAAGCTTACCATCCCATTTTCGGTAAAAACCGCCCCCCACTCAACAGACTTTAGGAAAAACCAAACGTGGGCAAATTTCTACAAACAGAAAAACCAAAACAAGTCGCGTTTAAGCAAATTTCCGCCACAATCTCCAATGCGGCAAAAGCTGAAGGAATCTATAAGAATCATGCTTACCCGTTTTGCTTGCCGCGCGAACTGGCAGAAGAGAATCTTTATCCCCCAATCCGCACCACCATTCGAGAATATTTCGAGCAAAATAAAATCAAGTGGCACGATGGACAAAACGGGAATCCCAGTAACCATATGTGCGATTCCCAGGTCTGCTGCGCCAACTTCCTCTTTCCGTTCGCAGATAAACCTCAAGCCCTCGCTGCTCTGTTGAAGCCCATTTTTCCAGATTTACATGAAATGCTGCCCATCGAGGGTGGCTTGTATGTTGCGTTCGAGTGGATTGGACAGGAAAATTACCTGCATGAAAAAGTATCCATAAATGGTCAACGGACGCGCGGAGCGAACTGCACCAGCGCAGACGCCGCTGTTCGTTTCAAGCGCGCGGATGGGCGCGAACAAATCAGCTTGATTGAATGGAAGTACACCGAGTCATACAGCCGCATGAGCCTGGAGGTTGCAGCCAGTGGCCAAAGCCGAGTTGAGATTTACCGCTGGTTATTTGAGCAGCCTGACTGCCCTATCGACAAAACCCGGCTGCCTGGTTTTGAGGCGCTGTTCTTTGAACCTTTCTACCAGTTCATGCGCCAGCAATTACTGGCCCACGAGATGGAAAAAGCACATGAGCTGGGAGCTGATATCGTCAGCCTGCTTCATATCTCGCCGGCCCATAATTTGGATTTCAGAACGATCACCTCACCGCGATTGGAATCCCGCGGCTTATCAGCAACAGATGTCTGGAAAACGCTGGTGACCCTCCCAGGCCGTTTTATAAGCATCAGTACGGAATCGCTGTTTGGGCAGTTGGATCTGAGTTGTTATCCTGAACTGCTCGAGTGGCAGACTTACATTCAAGCACGATACACCTGGATGTAGCGGGGGTTGGATTCGAATTCATCCCTCGACGGGACCAACGACCTCCAAACAAAAAGACCTGGCATATACCAGGTCTTTGCAGGTAGCAGGGGGGGGGCGAACCAACGACCCTCGGGTCAGGAAGGCGATGCTCCGCGCCCGCTGCACCAGGCGGACCGGTGCGGTACTGGAATTAGCCAATGGGGGATGGGAGCGCCGGTCCCTTATTCAAGCACGGCGCGGATGCGGCGTATGCCCTGTCCGACAGCCTCTTCCTTGGTAATGCGGAAATGTCCCATTGCACCGGTGCGGGTTACATGCGGCCCGCCACAGACTTCCTTCGAAAAATCCCCGATTGAATATACTTTGACTTGCTCGCCATATTTCTCGCTAAAGAATGCCAGCGCGCCGCTTTCCATCGCCTGCTGCAGGGTTTGGATTTCCATGTTCACAGGCAGGTCAGCCGCAATTTGGTCATTGACAATGCACTCTACCTCGGCGAGCTGTTCTGGTGTGACCCGCTCGGGGTGAGAAAAGTCGAAGCGCAGGCGCTCCGGCGTGATGTTGGAACCCTTCTGCTGCACGTGGGTGCCCAACACGGTGCGCAATGCTTTGTGCAGCAGGTGGGTGGCAGTGTGCAGGCTGGTGGTCTTTTCCGCGTGGTCGGCCAGGCCGCCTTTGAATTTCTGGTCAAGATTCTGGCGGGAGGATTCGCGATGCTCGGCGTAGCAGCGCTGGAAACCTTCCTCGTCTACCGGCAGGCCATTCTCGCGTGCCAGTTCCTGGGTCAATTCCAACGGGAAACCGTAGGTCTCGAACAGGTCAAAGGCATCTTCGCCGCTCACCAGGTTTATGTGATTCTCCTTGAGATGGTCGAACACCTTGTTCACCTGTCGCAGCCCGCGCTCGAGGGTATGTTTAAATTTGGTTTCCTCTGCATCCAGCGCGCCGGCAATGACCTCGCGCTGGCGTTCAAGCTCAGGATAAGTGGCCTGCATCATCTCAACCACGGTGCATGATAGAGCGCCCAGGAAGTTATCATGGATACCCAGCTCGCGTCCAAAGCGCACCGAGCGGCGAATCATGCGGCGCACCACATACCCCGACTCCACATTGGAAGGCCGGGCGCCGTCGGCTATGGCGAAGGACGCAGCCCGCAGGTGATCGGCGATCACACGGAAGGGCGACGGGTTTTCTGCATAGCTGCGCCCAGAGAGCTCCTCGATTTTTTGGACCAATGACCACAGGGTCTCGATCTTGAAGATATCATCCAATCCTTGAAGAACAGCATGGGTGCGTTCTAATCCGAGACCGGTGTCCACGTTTTGTTGTTTCAGGCGGGTGAAATTGCCGTCGGCTTTCTTGTCATATTCCATGAATACGTTGTTCCATATCTCGAACCATTTTCCGCAAGAGCAGCCGGGTCCGCAGCCAGGATGATCGGGGCGGCCGGTGTCATAGAATATTTCTGAATCCGGTCCACAAGGGCCGGTCTGGCCGGCGGGTCCCCACCAGTTATCCTTTTTTGGCAAGTAATGGATGCGATCAACCGGTATCCCCAATCGCTTCCAGATGCCTGCCGCTTCGTCATCACGTGGAGCGTCGGCGTCTCCGGCAAATACGGTCACTGACAGGCTCGAAGGTTGTATGCCCAGGGTGCGGGTGAGAAATTCGTAACTCCAGGCAAGCGATTCCTCCTTGAAGTAATCGCCGAGAGACCAGTTTCCCATCATTTCAAAAAAGGTCAGATGTGAAGCATCTCCTACCTCATCGATATCATTCGTGCGGATGCATTTTTGAAAGTCCACCAGGCGCTTGCCCAGGGGATGCGGCTCACCCAGCAGAAACGGCACCAGGGGATGCATGCCGGCGGTGGTAAAGAGGACGGTGGGGTCGTTTTCCGGCAGCAAAGGCGCAGAGGGGATGCGCCGGTGACCGCGTGCTTCGAAAAATTTCAGGTATTCTTCGCGTAATTGATTGATGTTCATGGTTAGTCTCCTAAATAAAAAAATCCTCAGCTTTTGCTGAGGACAAGAGTTGCTTGTGGTACCACCTCGCTTTACATGGACCTCACGACCCATGTCTTGTGCGCCGCTGAGAACGGTGCTGCTCTGTAACGGGAACTCCCGGCGAGGTCTACTCACCACGAAGGTTTTCGAGTCGCATCTCGAGGGTGGCGAACAGGCTGTTTATTGGCACCGGTCTCTCACCATTTGACCGGCTCTCTGGGCGCACGTACAGCATGTTTGGTCCCTGTCCACAACGTTGAGGAAATTATACCCTACGTCGCAAAAGTTTTCAAGAATTTAAGTTCATTGGGATTTCCCGTAAAAGAAGTTATATGTGCGAATAGTTGTACCTTGATTGTCTAACTACACCTCAGACACCCCTTGTGTGCTAATCCCCCATACTTTGGGGATTGGGAGATCAAGAAACCTGGGATCTCAGGGACTCAGGAATTTAAGGGTATGGGAACAAATAAACTCAGGGAATTGGAGCGTCAGGAAGTTTTGGGGATTAAGGCTCAATAGAACTTACAGATCCAGGAAATCAGGGGGGCTGGAAATGGAAAATTGTAATCTGAATAGATTTGGAAATCTGAGGGTTTATCTGTATCTTTAGGAACCAGTACCCGGGTATGAGGGAGCAGGTAAAAATAGAGCAATGTAAAATTGCTTTTTGTGTTTTAACGTAATGGTAAAGGTGGCGTAACGCCTGTTTATATTCCCTGGAGACCTTAAAGCCAGGGAGATCAGGAAAAATTGACCTCCGTTTTAAATTTAATGTCAATCTCCTATCGCCGGGCCAATCAAAAAACCATAGCCCGGAGGACTATGGTTCTTCTGAGGTAGTAGGGGTTAGATTCGAATTCATCCCTCGACGGGGCCAACGACCTCCAAACAAAAAGACCTGGCATGTTGTACCAGGTCTTTGTAGGTAGCGGGGGTAAGATTCGAATTCATCCCTCGACGGGGCCAACGACCTCCAAACAAAAAGACCTGGCATGTTGCCAGGTCTTTGTAGGTAGCGGGGGTTGGATTCGAACCAACGACCTCCGGGTTATGAGAGATTTTCCTGGTTTCGGAACGTTTTTCACTCAGGCTCCGCATTTTAGCCTAGCCTGAGGGATGCTCTTCTGAAGAGGCCGGAGGATCTTTGGTTACGAGTTATTAGTCGTATGATAGCGACTTTTTATGACAGGGTCAAGTAGTAGTTTTTTCGCGACCCGGAGGACGATGGTTGCAAATTAGTGAACGAACTTCCAAAAATCACGACCTTTTCGATCAATCGTTCATATGCAAATTCTTAAGATAATTCAAGTTCTTCATTGTCACAAAAGGTCAATCGTTGCCAAAAAAGGATGTCCGTAAACATGTTTAAATCATCCATTATTGAAATTAGTCGAAAATCGAATCATGGCCTTCTATGTAGAAGAGTACATACTTGTACTTGATCTAATTTCATCTTACCTTACAGGTCTCTTTGACACCCTTTAATTCTTATTCACCTGTAGGTAGTGCGTACAGTTCCTCAATTGTCATCCCAAAGGTATCACTTACGTATTGCTCCATCAGATCCACGGAATGCTGGTAAACATCTACGATTGCGGGATCGTTGTAAGCTTTAATGAAGTATTCTTCCACGGTCTTATCAGGGTAGCTGCACCAGATATCTTGATGCTCGCCAGTATCGATGAAATATTCAAAACTCCCACCTCCCTGGCTGTTATCGTCCACGCTGGCGATAAATTTCTTTTCCGCCGCGTGCCAGGTGACAACAATGCGATATTCATCACTTATGGGGGTAAAAAATCGAACATCGAACTCCTTCTCCCCCCATTCGGGGCGGTGGACTTCCATGTTGACGTCTTTTTCGCCCCGGTATTCATATAAATAGACCGCGTTGGGCTCGTCCGCGAAGAACCCGAAGCTCTTGAGAGATGGCGGCGCGTACGGTAGTGCGTACAATTTGGCAGCGGTCATATCGAAGGTGTCTTTGACGATGGCGTGAAAAACGCGCATGGGCGCGAGCAACGGATCCTCGTCTTCCATGACCTCAAATGCCGCGCGCACCACCTGTTCGATACTCGCGCGGTCTTCTTCACTGATGTTGATGTCACCACTGTGGGCGTCGTAAACGTAGTTTACCGGGGGTTCGCCTTCCTTGTGCATCATGAAGACGTAGGCATCGAGATCGCCATAGTAACCCAGTAACACCTTATGACCGCTCCCTGTATACATTGAGGTGCGGATGGTATTGGTGTGCCATTCCTCTTGAGGTTGCCCCCAAGCGGCATGGTGAATGGTGAATGAAGCGCTCTCGCTGTCATAGACTGCTTGGTGGCTGTTGACGTCCAGGTTAAATCCGAGTTCAGCCAGGGTTGTGGCAATGATGAAATCCTTGTCTTCGAGGTTTGGGTAAATTGTCTCGAGGGGGTACAGGTCTTCAATGGACGAGTTTGCTAGATGGAGCTGGCGCAGGTTGGTCAGCCCGGCTAGGGGAGTGAGGTCAGAGATGGTCGAATTATCGAGCAAGAGGACTTGTAAATTGACCAGGTTCGAGAGCACGCTGTAATCCTGCGCTTTGCTCCCTGAAAGCATCAGCACCTTAAGCTTGGTCAGCCCTGCAAGCGGCGAAACATCCGCAACGGGGTTACCAGCCAGCGACAAGGTGGTCAGTTTGGTCAGTTCCTGCAATGGGGAAATGTCGGTGACGGCATGAGAGGAGAGGTCGAGGGTTTCAAGGCTGGTGAAGTTCTCCAGTCCGCTGAGATCCTTGATCGGTGCCTCTTCTGAAATGTAGCTTTGTATTTCATTGCTGAAATTCATCCTCGTCACCGCCTGTGCCTCAGCCAAGGTAATGTCGCCTTCTGTTTTGCCCATTGCGCCGCGTATCATCGCTTCCAGCACTGGATCAGCAAATGTTACGACGACGGGCGCCGATGTCCCAACTGGAGACGAGGTCGTCGTGACCTCCACAGCCGGGTTTGATGAGGTCGTTGTCACAGCGGGCGTGCTACAGGCTGCAAGGGTTATGGTCAGCAAAACGGTTATCAGAATATTATGAGGTTTCATCATTGAAAGTAATCCTTGATTTATTTTGAGTGAAAATTGTGAAGGTGGGCCAACAGATAGGCATCCTTTTTGTTCATAAAATTATGGGGGTTTTTGCCCTTTTGTATTTTACTCTATCCACCTGATCACACGTTAAGCTGTGCAATTAGAAGGAAATCACATGTTGACATTTGGCTTTGATGAAAAAAATGACCCACCTCGGTGCGCATGCAGAGCAGAGGCGTGGTGGGTACTGTTGGATTGATTATAACCAGGTTTACCCATAAAGACCCTTTTTGGCAAACTAACTCGCAATCAAAATCCGAATAAGGTCATTTTGTATCGGGAATTAGCTTAAATTCAATCTTTGCACCTAACGCTTCAACGATCTTGCTTAGGAAGGAAAAACTAGGAGCGCTGGTGCCATTTTCCAGTCTGGCGATGGAAGGCTGCCGGGTGCCAACCATCTCAGCAAGTTGAGCTTGAGTTAAACCCCTAAACATGCGGAGCCGAGCAACTTGGTAGCCGGGTTCCAATTCCTCGGCCAAAGACAGGAAATCCGAGGCTTTAATCTTTTCAGACTCCCAATCTTCAAATTTAAGCAATTTACTCCCTTCCATTCCATATCCTGTGAATTTTTCAGGTCTAGATGATCAATGCTCGCAAGAACTAATCCACCTATACTAATCAGATCTGTCGATAAAGAAATCTAAATTATCATAATCCAAATTTCTTTATTCGCGTCATTTATATAAAAGCTGACAAAATTCATATTTGTTACCTTTCATGAAAATAACCTTTTGTTTCATTCGCCAGTTAACACCGTCTGCGTCCAGGCTGACGTGACGCAGACGTCTTGCTGACACGCCGCAGACGTTGACGCAGACGCTGCTGCGGACGTTGATCGAACAGGAAGGTTCCCAAGGTGTTCTTTCTGATGGAGGGGGTAGGAAATATCAACTGAAGAAGAATCGCGGGAATGGTCACTTTTTGCCGAGGGCAACTGCAAAAATTCTGCGTTATTCTGGATCAAATCTTTCGATCAAGCGGTTGTAAAGTGGCATTTTTTGGCACAAACAAATCGCCCGCTTTTTTTGTGCGACAAATATCTCAATTACAGCGGGGAACGGTGTGGCACTTCGTTCTTGCCACTTCGATCCCCTAGAGTCTTAAGGGGGAACGGGTCAACGGAGTGACACATCGTTCTCTGTTGGATGGTCTTTGCTGGTTTTAAGAATATCACTCAACCGCCAGGGACGATATTCCCTGACCTCAACGCTCATATTGATATGGTCGGGTCCCAAGTTAGAACCCTCAGGAGGCGGTGGAACATTATGAATATGACCATGAAAATTGATCCATCCATCTTCCAACTGAACAATCGGACGGTGTGAAAAAATCAGCTTGATTTGACTTACTACTTCAACTTGGGATGAATTTATAATCAGGGTCACGCCATGGGCTTCATAAAATGACCGGCTCAACCGATCGTGGTTTCCCTTGATTAAGAACAATCTACCATTCAAACTACTGGTAAAAGCTCGAGATTGACCCCGACTACATATAGAATTTAAATTGTGGCATTGGTTCACGGTCAGAAGGAATTTCCCTCATAATCTCTCCGACGATATCTGAGAATCGCAGAGTAATCGGTGCTTTTCCACCCAGCCGTGATGAATTCCAGTTCATTTTGGTCATTATGAGCACTTCCTTTAGAAGTGTTTCTCTCGGCGTGTCTTGCCCAACATGGTCAGTGATTAGAATAGGCGAAGGTACATGTAGAACATGAGATTGTCCTAACTCTGATATAAACCCTGTTGTATAAAGGAAATCCATGTCGCCTACCATGAATCGAGTGCCACGTAAGGGTGGGTAGCTACTTGTTGTAAGTAAGCGAATATGACTCTGTCGGGTATCAAATGACATCAAATCAAATTTTTTTACTCGTTGGCCTAGAGCTTGCTTGAATCCATCTTTTTCTCCCGGCCAAAACGTAGAAGATTTATGAATAACTACTCGTTGAGGAGTCTGTCCCATTTCTTTCTCATACCGGTCCAAAACAATATTGATTAAATTACTTGCGTCCCTGTCGTTTAAATGCGGAGATCTGGAATTCATTCGATATGAGTTCCACTGGAATTCAGGTCCTCTAAGAATAAGACCATCACCATGTTCGTCAAATGCCTGAACAAGACTCGTTTGCATGGAATTAAATTTTGATCCAAGGGGACGATAGAACGCAATTCCCACATAACAGGTCCCAGGTGTCAATCCAATTGGCCCCCAAGGAATTCCACCAGCTTTAAAATAGAGACCAGTGAAAAAATTCCACGCTACTTTGGATGGATCATCTTTTTCCCTACCGTCAATAGTCTGTTGCCGAAGGAATTGTGTGGGTATCTGATACTTCATCGCTAGTGCTTTGAATGCCCTGCGAAGATCCCTGTGCACTAATCCTTTTTCTTGATCTCGGTAATCAACACCCTTGCATTTTCCGTATATGCTGTCAGGCAATGCCACAATAATGTATTGTGGTGGCTGGTCTTTTTTTGACAATAAATCGAGTTTTTCTTCTAATATTTCTAACAGAAACTCAAATCTCTCTTTAGGTTTCTTCTCCAAGATTTTATCTATTTCCTTTTGCGTAAGTTGACCATTCCAATCTTGATCAAAAATTAATCTTGAGAAAAACCCGCGGTCTTCCATGTAACCTGGAAATTCTACGTGATCTTCGTCACATAAAACACCTTCAGAAGTTTTTTTCAGCCAGCTCTTCGCAGAATCGATTGTGTCAGCGCTTCCAATAAACCCTATGCGTACCGTATCGGGGTGCTTGCGTTTTGGGCTAAAAGATTTTGGACCATATCTAGATATCCCAATTTTGGGATCAATATGTTCTCTACCATCTGCAAATTGTAGTAAAGGTTCTTCAAAGTATTGACACTTGATTATCGGTTCCATTGATTGGTTATTCATCAATATCATCTTCTACCCCCTCGTCAAGATCGTCGAACAATTCCTCATTTTCAAGAACATTCTGCAGTTTTGCCCACGTAAATAAATCCTCTGCATATTCAACATTAGTAAATGTTCTCGCGTATTTTTCTGGAATACCCGGCCAATTGATATCACCAGAAAGAAGAGTCGTAGATATAACAAGGGAAGAAGAGCCAAGATCTATAACGATTCTTGGTTCGTTGTTACCAAGAAAACTCCTCCAGAAATTTATTTCACCCAATAGATCGTAATTGAACATCTTACTTTTCTTCCGCGTAACTTTAGCGCCAATTTTTTCAGAATCTAAAGGCAAGTTGCCATCTTTTGTCACTCGAAATTCCGGCCTGAGTGCAAGGCACCACCGACCAGATGACACATAATAGGAGCGAAGGCTAATTGAGCGGTGCAGCCAATAGGATTTTGGCAGTCCAGTCTTTTTTGTGATTGGCTGCCAAACCACATGTTTCTTTGCAACATTTTGATTTAGAGGCTTATATTCTATATCTTTAGGCTGGCCAGGTTGATCAGGCACAAAGTAATATCTGTAATGATCAGGATCGTACACTAAGCCCTTTTGAGAAGTAAAAATTTGGAGGGTGATATTTAGTAGTTCAACAAACCAACGAGACTTGACGGGATCATCCCACCACTTACGTGATGCTATCTGCCTAACGGAATTTAATTCTACGACCGTATGGAAGGGGCTATCGGCATTCCTGGGATCCTGAAATGTGTATAGTCTATCCTCCTTGAGGATATACGGAAGATGAATGTCTGGTTGAGTAAACAATGGCAACTGCTCAATCGCGTAGTTCGCGATAGCATCTTTTGTGGGTGTAGATTGGTAGATATATACAGGGGTCTTTATTACTTCAAGAAGAGACGAATAAACGCTTTCTATAGGATACTTATCAACAAACTGATCTCTTTTTGTTGTCTTATCAATGGCATTACCTAATGCAGTCTGAACAAGTTTTTCGTGATCCTCTTTCATTCCCCATAATCGCTCGACGGTATACAATTGTGGTTTATTATCAATAATTTTATGATGTTCAGGACAAAGCAGCATCAAGTTGCCTTCTTCATCTCTGCGGTTCAAAGGTAATGAGAACTTTCCCCTGGGGCCATCCTCTCGTTGTGCAACAATATGAGCTACATTGCTCAGTATAACGGTGCTGTCATCACTTTCTTGCACTGTCAGCATAGATGGACAACCTGGAAAAGCGCATCTATTTCCGGATTTTTGTAAGAGAGCTTTTAAATCTGTTGGAGAGATTGTCATAATTTACTCCTCAAAATTGTTATGCTCCAGTAAATCAACCCCATCGTTCTGAAAAGACAAACCTAGTAAGAAGATTAAACAGGATGTCAAAATAGATTTGTTGTATCAGTGATTACTGCGTATGCATATCTTGTTTCATCAATAATATTCCTTGATATACCCGTACGCTTTATCAAACAACTCCTGCTCTTTGTGCAACTGATATTTCAATAGCACCCTGCGCAACGCCTGTTTGACCTCACGCTCGCCGGCGATGGTTTGCTGCCAACCAGGGAAGCGGACATTGCGGACGATCTCGTCAATGTCGGCGACAATGCGTTCGACAATTACCGGAGTCTGAGCCGTCTTGGTTTCGTTGAATAGCTCGGTTAATGCGGCTTTGGCGGATTGGCGTTCCTCTTCCGGGTCCACATCCTTTTCCGCCTGCAACACTTTACGGGCAATTTCGAGAAGTTGTTTCAGGTAATCCAGACTATTGACCAGTCCTTGTTCCATGCGGTTCTTCAGATCTTCAAGCTGTTTTCCGAGCGCGATGAATTTTGGATTATTGCCATGCTTTCGGATGCGTGCGATGACCTTGATTTCCACCTCGCGGATCTTCTCTGGATCGCGTTCTCCGAGCAGTTCATCCAGGAAATCCGCGTCCATGACCAATGTATCCAGGTCATCCCGAACGCGTTCGACATGAACGTTCTCATGAATCAGGTCGAGGGTCTTGGCTCCCAGTGCATGCCAGAGCAGTTTACCGCTGCCGCTGGGCGGCTTTACGGATTCATAAACCTGTCCCAACCAGCGATAATCATCTTCGTAATCTGAAAGCACCGGATCCGGCGATATCGCCTCCCAGAGTTGTGAAAGCGTTGAGAAGTCGCCGGCGAATTTGTCCCGCGTTTCGTTATCCGGCAGGCATGCCTGGGCTGCCACCAACCCTTCCCATCCTCCGAGGGCGCGATCCACATTAGGAAAATATGCCAGGCAGGATTGCATGGCTTCAGGAAGCTGCGCATGCAGCGCCTTCAGGTTGGTAATCACCTGCTGCATGTTGGCTTCGTCAAAGGCCAACGTTCGAGCCACATCGTCGAAGACGCCAATGTAATCCACAATCAAGCCATAATCCTTGCCGGGGTAGGGACGATTTACGCGGCAGATACCCTGCAACAGGTTATGCTCCTTCATCGGTTTGTCCAGATACATCACCTGCAGAATAGGGGCATCAAACCCGGTCAAAAGGCGTGAAGTCACAATGAGGAACCTTAACGGATCTGCCGGATCGCGGAAGCGATCGAGCAATCTTTCCTCATCTTCTTTACTGCGGTCGTAGGCTTTGTATTCCGTCTCATTGTGAAAAACGCTCATCACGATTTCACTGGCTTCCGGTCGCAGGATTTCATCCATGGCTTTTTTATACAGAACACAGTCCTGGCGATCAAAGGTAACCACCATCGCCTTAAAGCCGTTGGGTTCCACCTTTTCCTGATAATGATCCACGATATCCGATACGATGCGCTGCACTCGTTCTGGCGCTTTGACTAATACCGCCATGCGGGCAGCCTGGCGCGCCAGATTCGCCTGATCAGCTTCGGATAAATGACCGGTCAGATTGGCATAGGCTTCATCAATGGATTGTTTGTCCACGCGCAGTTCCACCAAGCGGGATTCAAAGCGCAAGGGCAGAGTGGCCTGGTCGCGGATGGATTCCTCAAAAGAATAACGGCTCAGGTAGCCTTTTTCATCCTCTTCAGCGCCGAAGGCAAAAAAAGTATTGCGGTCGCGTTGATTTATGGGTGTGCCGGTCATGCCAAACAGAAACGCATTGGGTAGCGCTTCGCGCATTTTCCTGCCCAGGTCGCCTTCCTGGGTGCGGTGAGCTTCATCCACCAGGGCAATGATATTGTCGCGGTTGTTCAGAACGCCGTCCGCTTCGCCAAACTTGTGGATGGTGGTAATGATGACCTTGCGCACGTCCTGAGCTAACAGGGTACGCAGTTCTTCACGGCTGTCGGTTGAGATCAGGTTGGGAACATCTGCTGCGTTGAATGTAGCTGTAATCTGCGTATCCAGATCGATACGATCCACCACGATCAGCACGGTAGGATTTTTCAGCGCCGTATGCATGCGCAGTTTCTGGGCGGCAAATACCATCAGCAATGATTTGCCTGACCCCTGAAAATGCCAGATCAAGCCTTTCTTCACCCGACCCAGCACTACCCGTTCGGCGATCTGATTGGCAGCGTGATATTGTTGGAAGCGGCAAATGACCTTGGTCTTGCGATGTTTCTTGTCGGTGGCAAACAGGGTGAAGTTTTTGAGGATATCCAGAATGATCGCCGGGCGCAGCATGCCCAGCGCAGCGGTTTGCAGTTCATTCAAACCGGAATATTCATTGTTATCTTCTTCACGCCATGGTGCCCAGCTTTCCAGCGGCTGCCGGATAGCGCCATAGCGATAGGTTTTCCCTTCGGTGGCAAATGAAAATACATTCGGCGCAAAGAACGCTGGCACGTTGACCTCATAATCATCCTGCACCTGTACCGCGCCATCTACCCATGAGATGGCCGGGCGGGTGGGAGTTTTGGCTTCGCCGATCACCAGCGGAATGCCATTCACAAACATCACCAGGTCAAAGCGACGGGTTTGCGAGCCGGCCTGGAAGATGACCTGGTTGGTGAGGACGCATTGATTATTGCCGATATTCTCAAAATCGATCAACCGAACCGACGTATGCTCATGATTGGGTCCAAACGGCATCGAACGCTCGCCGCGCAGCCAAGTGGTGAACTCCTCATTGGCGCGCACCAGGCCGTCGCTTTTAACCGACAGCAGCACGGCACGCAGGCGGTAGAGCACCTCGTCGGCGCGCTCGGGCTGCTCGGCGATCTCCGGATTCAGGCGGATCAACGCCGCGCGCAGCTCATCTTCCAGAAGCACATCCTGGGTGGATCGATGCAGTTTATCCGCGGGTTTGTAAACCCAACCCTGCCCTCTGGCAAGCTGCGCCAGTGCGCCGGCGTATAACCCGGGCTGCTCGCCAATTTGCTTGCCGGTTTTGCCGCACAGCAGATCGCGGATGAAGAGTTCGACTGAGTTGGATTCGTTAAACATCATTGACCACCTAAGAGTTTCTGCAACAATTCTGCTTTAACAATTTTTGCTTTTTCAATTGATCGTTTCTGTTCTAGATAGCTTGAATTAACTTCTATCAATTTTCTCCCCATTTCTTCCCGAAGAGTAACCTCGGGTAAGCAATCTAAAACATATTCATCGAGGAAGTCCTTTGGCACCCTTAATTGACCTGCTGTCCCACGCATAAATCGTCTTGCTTGTTGGCGAAATTTTTTATTCATGGTAAGGAAATATATAAAGGCTGTGTCTCTGGAATCCATGGGGCGTAAGACATGAAATTCAGTACTTCCAAAGCCAATACCATTAATCAAATTTAGAGCAAGTGCCCCTTTGCCATTTTCCATACATGGAGTGATTTTCGCAAATAAAATATCGCCATCCTGAAAGACGGTGTAACCTTTCTTAACCTCTCCATACATTTTTGACTGCTGATTTATGATTTCCCCATCTTCAGAAACGTCAGCCATGGTTATGAAAGACACAGGTTCTTCATCTTTACATTTTGGTTTAGAAGAAGGGTTCACCTCCGCAATTTCTGAGAGTAATGTTGGTTGTCCACTATCGCGACAACGGAAGAAACTCTCTTCTTCTACTGAGTCCTTTAGGCTAATTATCCTTTGCAATGTAACAAGGTTTTTCGTGATGACTTCATCTGCAGCCCAGAGGATCTCTGCAATGCGGCGCTGCTCGTCCAGCGGTGGTAGGGGGAATTTATAACGTGCTAAATCTGACCAATTAATATAAGGATTTACTGACCCTTTTGAATTCTTTATAGAGAATTCTGTAAATGACTCCGATTGCATAATAAAAGGAAGCAACTCAGGTAATAGACTCCCATCTTTTGGTTCAA
>Ga0208459_1000359_pt1 | contig 53010 bp, 48 predicted proteins | sample AD_UKC087_MetaG_FD_184433 | JGI IMG/M metagenome (GOLD analysis project Ga0208459, IMG submission 184433) | Active sludge microbial communities of municipal wastewater-treating anaerobic digesters from USA - AD_UKC087_MetaG (SPAdes) (version 2) | ecosystem: Engineered > Bioreactor > Anaerobic >... | reverse complement strand
CGTATGGAAAGGCCGGGCCTGCCGTTGTCTTCGCAGAAGGTCGGTCCGAGCTTCTCCTCGAACACCTCCCACTCCACCAGATCGGCAAGCTTCACCAAAGGGTGGGCATCGGAAATGATGTCCTTCAGAAGCACCTTGATCAATGAACTCTGAACCGGCCCCTTGCGCCTCTTCCTCGGCTTCATTTCTGCAAGATTTCTCCTTTAATTTCATCCTTTCTTGCAGAAAAACATACCAGAAAACGTGCTTATTATCAATTATATTGATGAGTTAAATCGTTTTTCAGGACCGACTAAGTACCTGGGCAGAATGCTTGACGAGAATGGCTCCAGACCCTTGCTCTTTCTGAGCCTTCTGTCGTCTATGCGGGGTTGTCTAATCGGGATCAATCCCAAGCCTGTGACAATATCTCTCACCGGCAAGTGCCCATTCTTCACTACCAGCCTGCGTCCCTGCTCATCCCTCTCCTGGGCATATCTCACAAGATATTCCTCAACCTCGTTCTCGATCGCCTGCTGCAACAGCTTCCTCGCTCCTTCCCTCAAAAGCTCTTCTAAAACAGATCTCGATGATTCCTCTGGACCAATGAGTGTTTCACGATTACTATTCTTCTTCATAAGCGTACCTCTTTTGGTTGTTTGTTTTCTGGCGATTACTTCAACCGAAAGGTACGCTTATTCCTCCTCATCCACAACTTTTGGTTATTTCCCAGATCGCCGCGCCGGTACGCCTCTTCCTGGCGAAACACGACCCGGACGGGAAGAAATTCATATGCCTCGTGACGGTCTCGGGCATCCCCCTGCGCATAGGCCCTCCCCGCCTGGGCCTGAAGGACGCGCTGCGCGTCCGGCAGCTCCGTTCCAAGCTCGCCGACCTCAAGGACAGGGAGAAGCAGGCCGGGCCCGGGGAGGCGAAGGCTGTCAGGGAGGACATCTCCCGGACCGAGGAGGAGATCTCGAAGCTGGCCAGGACCAGGGAGGGCGCCTCGGTGGACTCGGAGCTCGCCCTGGTGAGGGAAGGGACATACCCCTTGGAAGGGTGGCTCCCGAACAGGTATTTCATCGGCTTCAAGGGGAGAGAGTTCCCCGGAATGCCCGGGAAGGTCATGGCCGTGTGCCGCCTGGACGGGCCGTCGGAAGCCGCCGTGTACCGCATGATAGGCGACAGCCTCTTCGCCGAGGAGCACGGGCTGAAAGGCAAGGCCTACTTCGATGCCAGGTGGCCCGAGAAGGGGGACAAGGGCCTGTCGGCCTACCAGGCCTATGACCTGGCGATCCGGAGGACGGCCCGGATGGTGGAGAAGGGCGGGAGGATGCCGGTGGTGCTCGACGGGCGGGAGGCGCTGTTCGGGCCGGGCGAAGCACCGGACGCGGCGCTGTACTGCGGGTGGTACAGCCTGGCCAGGTACATCGACGCCTTCACCTGGTCCAGGGGCGCGGTGGGTTTCCACGTGGCGAGCGCCGAGTGCACGTCGCTCAAGAACCCAACGAACACCGGCTGGTGCAGGAAGATGCTGGAGAAGGGGGCGGCCGCGACCCTCGGCCCGGTCGCCGAGCCGTACCTCCAGTCCTTTCCCGAGCCCGGGGTCTTCTTCGGCTGCCTCCTCGACGGCAACTGCCTGGCCGAGTGCTTCATGGCGGCGAACCCTTTCTGGTCGTGGCAGATGGTGCTCATCGGCGACCCCCTGTACCGCCCGTTCAAGCCGCGTGCCCAGGTGAAGTAGAGGACACCCCGTCCGGCGGCCTAATGTCTTTCCTATCTTCATCGGGGTCGGGGTCGGTATCGGTATCGGGGTCGAAAGGAACTATCGGGATCGACCCCGACCCCGAACGCGGCTCGCTCCACCGGGCGTCCCTCCCTCTCCAGGGGACGAAGAGTTGACAATGCAGGGAGTGTACTTACTTATTGTTTATGGCGCACCATACGGTCCCCTCAGGATACGAACGCCTGGCCGAGCGGCTGAACCGCTTCCCCCAGGGCGCCCCGCCCTCGGACCTCCTGTTCAGGATACTGAAGATGCTCATGACCGAGAAGGAGGCCTGGCTCGTGTCGAGCCTGCCCATAAAACCCTTCACAGCGGCCAAGGCGGCCAGGGCGTGGAAGATGGACCCGCCCTCCGCGGAGAGGACCCTCGAAGAGCTTTCCGGCAGGGCCTTGCTCGTGGACTTCGAGGTGAACGGCAGCCGGGTCTATGTCCTGCCGCCCCCCATGGCAGGGTTCTTCGAGTTCTCCCTCATGCGCGTGCGGGACGACATCGACCAGAAGGCCTTAAGCGAGCTCTTTTACCTCTACCTGAACGTGGAGGAGGATTTCATCGTCGATCTCTTCACGCGGGGCGAGACGCAGCTCGGACGCCCCTTTGTCCACGAACCCGCCCTGACCCGGGAGAACCTGGTGCACGTCCTGCCCTGGGAGCTGGCCTCCGAGGTCGTGAAAGCCGCCTCCACCCGGGCCGTGGGCCTGTGCTACTGCCGGCACAAGATGAAGCACCTGGGCAGGGCCTGCGACGCCCCGCTGGACATCTGCATGACCTTCGGTGCCGCTGCAGGCTCCCTCATCAGGCACGGCTTTGCCCGTGAGGCCGACGCGGCCGAGTGCCTTGACCTGCTCCAGGAGGCCTGGGACCGGGGCCTGGTCCAACTGGGGGAAAACGTGCGGGAAGGCGTGAGCTTCATCTGCAACTGCTGCCCCTGCTGCTGCGAGGGCCTGCTCGCCCTGAGGCGCTTTCCCGGCATGATCTCCGTCCAGACCACAGGCTTCGTTCCGGCCATCGATCCCCGGCTCTGCACCGGGTGCGGCCGGTGCGTAAAGGCCTGCCCCGTGGGCGCCGTGGAGCTGACCCTTCAGGGCAGGGACGCACACCGGGGCACGGCGGTGCTTGACGAAGGCCGGTGCCTGGGCTGCGGCCTGTGCGTCCGGTCCTGCGCGCAGGGTGCGGCAGAGCTTAAACCCCGGGAGAAGAGGGTCATCACCCCGCTGAATGGGTCGCACCGGATCGTCCTCATGGCCATCGAGCGGGGCAAGCTGCAGAACCTGATCTTCGACAATCAGGTGCTGTGGAGCCACCGGGCCCTTGCCGGCGTGCTGGGCGTCATCCTCTCCCTCCCCCCCGTGAAGCGGGCCCTGGCCTCCGAGCAGGTGAGGTCGAGGTACCTTGAGAAGCTCATCACCATCGTGCAGGGCTCATCCTCCAAGGCCGGGCCTTCCGGAGGCCCGGAGGAGCAGGCCCCGGGCCGGGAGGGGCGGGTTTTTCGGAACGATTAAGCATAATTCCAATCGGTAAATCAGGCGGTTGGAAAACCAGATTGCAAAAAAACCCGTTAATTAATGCATTTAACCATTGCCGCCTTGGCAACTATCGGTTATATTTATAGATAATACTACTAAAAAGGGAGAACTCCTTGGACGCTCTGACAAAGAATGGCATAGTGGAAAATATCGTCATGAACCTGGGCATCAGTCACAAAGAGGCTTATGACAGTGTCGAGACCTTCCTCGAGATCATCAAGGAAACCCTCGAGAGGGGCGAAGACGTTTCCCTGTCCGGGTTCGGCAAGTGGTCGGTGAGGGAGAAGCGTGAGCGAAGGGGCCGCAACCCCAAGACCGGCCAGGAGATATCCATCACCCCCCGCCGCGTCGTCTCCTTCTCCCTGTCGAACGTGCTGAGGGCGCGCCTCGAGGGGAAGAAATAGAGATCACAAAGGGGCACCCTTCCGGTTCCGCGCATCGAGTGCGGGGGTACGCACGGCATGTTTCGGGATCGGCAGGGTGTCCCTTATTTTATGCGCCCATGACCATGGGCCTGTCACACCCCTCAGGTCCCTCCGTAGCCCACGGACACCTTGCCGTCGTCCACGACCACCGGTACCTGCCTGCGGCCGCCCGAGTACGCAAGCATCTCGTCGAGCCTGGCCTGGTTGCTTTTCACGTCGAAATACTCAGCCTTATCGCCATAGGCCGACCTGGCCCTGTCGGTATAGGGTCACCCGGCCTTTCCGTAGATGAGGACCTTCTTTTCGCTCATGCCTTCCTCCCTCGTCCATAGAAAACTGGAATATGGAACGGTTACATATTCATTATGTGCATGATGGCAGGGTATTTTTCAAGTCCTCTGTGTGGAGGAAGCCCATCCGGCGCAGGAACGAGTACCATGCCCTTCCCCGGCGGCGGCTGTCGAAGACCAGCCAGTGCCCGCCCCGTAAGGCATGGAGCTCCGGCCAGCCCCACCTGCCGCACAAAAGCCTGGTCTTATCGAAGGGGCAGAGCCGGTCGCCCCGGGACGCGACCACGAGGATCCTGCTTATGGGCACCCTGGGCAGGAAATTGAGCGGCGAGTGCAGGGTGTAGACCCGGCGCATCTTTTCGAGCAGGCTTGTGTCCACGGGGAAGGGGAGTTTTGCGGTTTCAGGCCCTGCAGGGGTCGAGAAGTCCACGGCGGGGACCATCATGGCGGTAAAGTCCGGCGTGTCCTGCAGGCAGGAGAAGAGCCCGGCGAGGTAGCCGCCCAGGCTCGCGCCGATGACGCCCACAGGGCCTGAGCCCAGGCGCTCGAGGATGCCGAACGAGGCGGCGAGATCGGATACGGCCTGGCCGAAGCACTCGCAGGTCATGGCCGGGTCCCCGGGCTGGAGGAAGATGCCCCGCAGGGACCTCCGCGCAGGCCTCCTCCTCCAGTGGAACGGCGTGATGAAGAGCGCCACGTCGAGCCCCATCCCGAAGAGCTTATCGATCCTGAACATCCTTTGGGCCTGGCCGGGGTGGCCCAGGAGGTAGCCGTGGAGGCACAGCACGGTCTTTACCCCCTCCCTGCCGTGGGTCCACCGGACGAGGTACCCGGTGCGGTTTTCCGGGAACGAGGAGAACCGCCCGGCCACGAGGGGGTTGCGGGGGGCGTAGGGACTTGCGAACCCGATCACCTGCCGCATGCCTGAAGGGAAGGGCTTTGTCTCCAGGATCTCATGCGAAGGGAGGGTGTGGGGAAAGGTGAAGAAAAGCCGTGGGTTTTCGATGAACCCCTGCTCGAAGTAGTAGTCGAGCTCCTTCTCGAGCGTCCGGCGGTCCACCGGCCTGGGCTTCCTGAACAGGCCCGCGACCCTGGGCAGGGCGAGGAACGCTTCGTCCACCGCGCCGCCCAAGAGCTCGGGAAGGGCAGAGTCGCCCGGGTCCACGTCAAGGCTCATTTCGACCTCCGTCCCCTGGCGCCATCCCTCTATTGCTTCACGAAGGCCCGGGGATACGGCCTCTTTTACCGGATCATCCAGGCGTTGTCATCAGGGAACCCGGGCAGGTGAGCCTCAGCGCACGGGAAAGGAGAAGATGACGGCGAGACCTGAGACATAGATCGCCGCCGAGGCGGAGAGCATGAGCACTTTCGTCCGGAAGTCTCTGAACTTCATCCCCACGATGGAGAAGAGCAGCACCAGCTCGAAAACGATGGACATGAAGATGTAGGCGTCCCCGGTCCCCTTGGCTTCCTTTGCCTGTTTGAACGCATGGTTGGCCTTTTCGACGAGCTGAGTTGCCCTTTCCGTTTCCCTGACGTAGTACTCTTCCATGGCGAACGGGGATGACGGGGCTTGAGGAGGGTTAAGCCGGGAGGCTTCGATCCATGCCCTGGTGGCCGTCTTCAGCTCGGGGCTGAACCGCTGGAAGATGCGGCCCGCCAGTGTCCGGTCATCCCTGGCGAGGGCCTCGTCGTACAGGATGAACATGCCGACATCGATGCCCACGAGCTGGGTCTCGATGTTCGTTTTCCGCGCCGCCTCCGATCGCAGGATCGCCACCTCGCCGAATTTCGTCGTCTGGAGCCCGCTCCAGCGGGTGGCCTGATACGCGCTCCACGCGGAGGCTATGGTGGCCAGGGCAAGGAGAATCGAGGAGATGAGCTCCAGGGTGTTGATCCGGCGGATCTCCCGCCTTTCCTGCTCCGTGAGGTAGGCGTCGTCCACGGGCAGGCTTCTCCTCAGTGGAGATAGACCGATTCGACGTCGAGGGTGGAGCGTTTCCCCAGGTGCCTGAAATTCTCCTTGAGCCAGGCATCGGTGATGCGGTACCCCACGTCGTGCAGGTGCTCCAGGAACTCCCATTCAGAGTTGACCTTGCTGGACACGCCCAGGGGCTCCAGCTCCGCATCCGCGTTGATGCGGTGGAAGAGCGTTTTCGTGTACCGCTCCTCTTCAGGGTCGTCCTGCCTCTTGTACTTTTGCAGGAGCGACAGGGTGCGGATCTCCTTGATGAGGGCCGTGTTGAAGGTGATCTCGTTGAGGCGGTTCTGGATGTCGGCTGACCTTCGGGGGATCTCGTCGCGGGCTATGGGGTTTATCTGCACGAGCACCAGGTCCCGTGCCTGGCACTCCTCCAACAGGGGGAACAGGGCGGGGTTTCCCATGTAGCCCCCGTCCCAGTACGCCTCCCCGTCGATCTCGACGGCCTGGAAGATGGTGGGCAGGCAGGCGGAGGCCATGACCATGTCCGCCGTCATCTCTTCCCTGCGGAAGACCTTCTGCTTGCCGGTGCGCACGTTTGTGGCCGCGACGAAGAGCTTGATGCCCTCGGCGTGCCGGACGTGCTCGAAGTCCACCAGGCTCGCGATGAGGTCCCTCAGGGGGTTCATGTTCAGGGGGTTGATCTCGTAGGGGGAGACCATCCGCGACATAAGGTCGAAAAAGATGTATCCGGGCGAGTAGTCCAGGGTCCATCGGCCCTGCAGACGGTCCAGCGGGGTGCGCTGGAAAGGCGAGAACCTCCCGGCGTTGCTCACCTCGGCCCAGAAATGAGCCAGCGCCTCGCGGGCGCCTTCCTTACCCTTTCGGTCGAGGCCGTCCGCCAGCACTACGGAGTTCATGGCGCCTGCGCTCGTGCCGCAGATGCCCTCGATCAGGATCCGGTCATCTTCGAGAAGACGGTCCAACACCCCCCAGGTGAAGGCCCCGTGGGAGCCGCCGCCCTGGAGCGCCAGATCGATCATTTTGAGCTCTGCCATAATAGAACATGAAATAAGGCACGGGGCGGACATCTCCAGAGCTTAAGCGGTCGGATCGACCCGCCCGTTCAGTTCCTCTCCCGGCGGGGAATCCCGGCCCGGGGGACAGGCGCGTGCAGCTTCGGGCTATTTCCACTCCCGCTCGTCGCGCAAGGGCTTTGCGTCCGGCGCAATGGCGTTCGGCTCCGTGAACTCAACACGGTCGAGCCGGACCGTGCAGATCTCCTGGAAGGCCTTCCCGAAGCGCTGCCTCAAGCCTTCCCGGTCCGCCGCCTCCCCCTTCGGGTCGAGCCTCGCCAGGAGGGAGTCCCGGTGGCCGTCGCGGGTCACCACGAGCTCCACGCCCAGGCCCGGGAACAGCTCCGAGACGCGCTTCACCTGGCTCGGGGCCACGAACATGCCCCGGACCTTCACGGCGTCGCCCACCCTGCCCGCTATGCCCGAGAGCCTGTATGAGGTCCTGCCGCAGGGGCACTGCCCGGCCACGAGGCTCGAGAGGTCGCCCGTGCCGAACCGGAAGAGGAAGAAGATGGAGTTGAGCCTGGTCACCACCACCTCGCCCAGCTCCCCCGGGCCCACGTGCTCGCCGGTGGAGGGGTCCACGATCTCCACCACCGTCTCCTCGCAGAGGTGCCAGCCCTTCTTGCAGGCGCACTCGTAGGCCACGTCGCCCACCTCGGTGGCGCCGTACATCTGGTAGGTGTCGATGCCGAACTCGGTCTCGAAGCGCCGGCGCAGGGACGGCTGCAGGGGCTCGGCCGCGAAGCTCGCCCGCCTGACGCAAAAGTCCCGGGCAAAGTCGAAGCCCATCTCCCGGGCCTTATCGATGATGGCCATGAGGAAGCTCGGGGTGCCGGTGAAGCCCGTGACCTTGAGGTCCCTGATGAGCTGGACCTGCTGCTGCGTGGAGGATGCGCCCGAGGGCACCACCGTGGCGCCCACCTTGTTCAGGCCGCCGTGGAAGGTGAGCCCCGCGGCCACCATGTGGTAGGAGAAGGCGTTGAGCACGATGTCGCCCTTCCCGAACCCGGCCGCCTTGTAGGCCCTGGCCCAGAGCGGGTCGTCGGAACCCAGGTGCGGCTCGTACACGGGGCCCGGCGAGGTGAAGATGCGCTCGACGGGCGCATCCGGGTCCTCGAGCCCGCCGAAGGGGGGCTCGGCCGCCTCGAGCTCCACGATCTGTTCCCGGTTGATGACCGGAAGCTTCACGAGGTCCTTCACGGTCACGACATCCGAAGGCGCAAGCCCGCGCTCGTCGAAGATCCTTCTCACCCGGGACGATTTTTCGTACCCGAGCCTGACCATCCGGGCGATCCTGTCGTCCTGGTACGCCTCCCGCTCCGAGCGGGACATGGTTTCGAGCCCGTCGAAATACTCAGCCATGGTAATCCTCCTCCGTCTGTATCCTCATCTGGTTGGCCGTACTTCACCTCTCTTCATCGGGGTCGGTATCGGTATCGGGGTCGATCCCGGTTTTCCCTTCGACCCGATACCGACCCCGAGCGAATCAGCTCCATCTGGCGCGTATATGTCTCCCAGCCAACCATGTACTGTCTCATGCTCTTCCTGATCCTACAGCCAGCGCTTGCGCCGCTTGTACGACTTCACGTCCCGGTACGAGCGGGTGGTGCCGCCCGCGCCCACGCCCAGGTAGAACTCCTTGACGTCCGGGTTCTCCTTGAGCTCTTTGGCCATCCCCTCCATGACCACGCGGCCGTTCTCCATGACGTAGCCGTAGTGGGCGATCTGAAGGGCCATGTTGGCATTCTGCTCCACGAGCACGATGGTGGTGCCCTGCTCCTCGTTGATGAGCCTGATGATGTGGAAAATCTCCTTCACCACCAGCGGTGCCAGGCCCAGCGACGGCTCATCCAGGAGGAGGAGCTTCGGGTGGGCCATGAGGGCCCTGCCCATGACCACCATCTGGATCTCGCCGCCGCTGCAGTAGCCGGCGAGCGTCTTCCTGCGCTTGATGAGCGCCGGGAAGTAGTGGTACACCATCTCGAGGTCCTTCTTGAAGGGCGTCAACGGGCGCGTCGCGGTGCCCACCTTGAGGTTCTCCTCCACCGTGAGGTACTTGAAGGGCTGCCTGCCCTCGAGCACCTGGATGATGCCCTTGCGGGTGATCTCTTCCGGGGAGAGGTTCTGGATGCTGCTGCCGTCGTAGGTGATGCCCCCGTCCGTGACCTTGCCGTTCTCCGGCTTGAGCAGGCCCGAGACGGCCTTGAGCGTCGTGGTCTTTCCCGCGCCGTTGCTCCCCAGGAGCGACACGATCTTTCCCCGGGGCACGCTCAGGGACACGCCCTTCAACACCTGGATCACGTCCGAGTACACCACGCTGATGTTGTTGATCTGGAGCAGGATGTCGTTTTCCATGGCTCCTCCTAGTACGAGAACGGCCAGAGCCTGAAGGTCGAGCGGACGATGCGCCAGAGCTCCGCCAGTCCCTTCGGCTCGAGCAGGATGAAGAGCACGATGGCCAGGCCGAAGGCGAACTCGCGCAGGCTGGCCATGTTGAGTCCGAACCCACTTAAGCCCGGGAAGTTCATCATGGCGTCGGTGACGAAGCGCAGGCCTTCGTTCAGGCCCGTGATGAACACCGCGCCGAAGATGGAGCCCGGGATGCTGCCCAGGCCGCCGATGATGACCATGGCGATGTACTCCACGGACAGGCCGAGCGTGAACGGCTCGGTGGAGATGCTCCGCATGTAGTACGCCCACAGGGCCCCGGCCAGGCCCGCGTAGAACGAGCTCACCGCAAACGAGAGGAGCTTGTAGAAGAAGATGGGGATGCCCATGCCCTCGGCCGCCCGGTCGTTGTCCCGGATGGCGATGAAGGCCCGGCCGTAGCGCGTCCTCATGAGGTTGGAGGCGACGAGCGTCATGGCAAGGAGGCTCGCGAAGATCACGTAGAAGAAGCGCAGGTCCGAGTTGAGCTCGAGGCCGAACAGGCTCGCAGCCGGGAGCATGATGCCCATGGTGCCCTTTGTCAGGCTCTCCCAGTGCACCAGGATGTACTCGATGATGAACTGGCCCGCGAGCGTGGCGATGGTGAGGTAGAGTCCCTTGAGCCTGCCCGAAGGGGCGCCGAAGACCATGCCCACGAGCGCGGTGATTATCCCGGCCCCGGGGACGGAAACCCAGAAGGGCAGCCCGCAGGTGGTGGCCAGGATGGCCCCCGCGTAGGCGCCCACGCCGAAGAAGGCCCCGTGGCCCAGCGAGATCTGGCCTGTGAACCCGATGAGGATGTTCAGGCCGAGCGCCGCGATGGCCGCGATGCCGGTGATGTTGAGCACATAGAGGATGTAGGGCGAGGAGATGAAGGGCACCGCGCCGAAGAGGAGCACGACCCCCACGATGGCCCAGACCCTGCCGAAATCGGTGCCGAACAGGGCGAGCTCGTCGGCGTAGCTCTCCTTGTAGTTGCCGCAGGGGTGAAAGTGGAGCCTTCTCATGCGTCAGACCCTCTCGATCTCGACGAGGCCGAAGAGGCCGTAGGGCTTGATGAGGAGGATCACCACGAGCACGATGTAGGGGATCACGTCTCTTAAGGAGGGGGAGATGTAGCCGCTGGTGAAGGTCTCGAGCAGCCCTATGATGATGCCGCCGATGATGGCGCCGCCAATGGAGTCGAGTCCGCCCAGGATCACCACCGGGAAGACCTTCAGCCCGATGGAAGAGATCTCGTGCACGTTGATGCCGTTGATGATGCCCAGCACGATGCCGCTCATGGCCGCCACCAGGGAGGCGATGGCCCAGGACAGGGCGAAGACCTTCTTCACGTGCACGCCCAGCGACATGGCCGCGGTCTGATTGTCCGCCACGGAGCGCATGAAGATGCCCTGGGGCGAGTACTTGAAGAAGAGCCCGAAGAGCAGGAGGAAGATCCCCCCCATGAGGGAGGACGCCACGTACACCGGGGCCACGTAGATGTTGCCCATCTGGAGGGCCAGCCATGCGGGCAGGAAGTCCGGGTAGGTCTGGAGGTTGCCGCCGAAGAAGAAGAGGAGCAGGCCCTTGAACATGGAGGCCAGGCCCACGGTGAGCATGATGACGAAGATGAGCGACTCGCCGATGAGCGGCCGCAGGAAGATGCGCTCCACCGTGAACCCCAGCACGAAGGAGCCGGCCAGGGTGATGAGGAAGGCGAGCGCCACCGGGACCTGAAGCCAGGACACCAGCACCAGGAAGAAGAAGGCGCCGATGGCCAAAAGCTGTCCGTGTGCGAAGTTGAGCACCGAGGACGACTTGAAGATCATGACGAAGCCCAGGGCCGACAGCCCGTAGAGCAGCCCGATGCTCAGTCCGTTGATGAGCAGCTGTAAGAAGAATTCCATACCTTATGCTCCTATTCCACCGTGATCACACGGGCGATTGTCTCGATGACCCCTTCGCGCCCGTCCCGGTACTTGACCTTGCCCTTCACCGGGACTTCTTTGAGGTTCGAGTACATGGCCTCGATCATGGGCAGGTAGAGGCCGTACACGAAGCGCCTGCGCACCTTGCCCGTGCGCGTGAGCTCCTCGTCGTCCGCGTCGAGGAGCTTGTACAGCAGGATGAACTTCCTGATCTTCATGGGCTTGGGGAGCTGCTCGTTGACCTTCTTCACCTCCTCGAGGATGAGGGCCTCCATCTCCGGGCGCTGCGACAGGTCCGTGTAGGTGGTGTAGGGGATCATGCGCGCCTCTGCCCAGTTGCCCGCGTTGCCCTGGTCGATGTTGATGAGCGCCGTGATGTAGGGCCTGGCCTCGCCGAAGACCACCGCCTCCTTGATGTAGAGAGAGAACTTCAGCCTGGTCTCGATGAAGTCGGGTGAGAAGGCGTTGCCCTCCTTGTCCCGGATGATGTCCTGCTTGCGTCCGATGATGACGAGGTGGCCTCCATCGTCGAGGTAGCCCGCGTCGCCCGTGCGGAACCAGCCTTCCGAGAAGGCCTCTTCGGTGGACTCGTAGTCGTTGAAGTAGCCCGAGAAGACCGACTTCGACAGGACCATGACCTCCTGGTCGTCCGAGATCCTCACCTCGGTCCTGGGCAGGGCCTTGCCCACGGTCTCGGGCCTCACCTCGCCGTCGGGCTGGACCTGGAAGATGCCGCAGGTCTCGGTCATGCCGTAGCACTGCTTGAGGTTCAGGCCGCAGGCCCGGAAGAAGCGGATCACGTCCGGGGAGATGGGGTGGCCCCCGGTGTAGGCGCTCACGAAGCACGAGCACCCCACGCGGTCGAGCAGCGGGTCGAACACGAGGAGTCTGGCCAGGCCGTGGAGGAGCCTCAAGCCCAGGCCCACGGGCTGCCTTCTCTCTTCCCGCTCCGTGACCGCGGTCCCGATCCTTTCCGCAAGGGAGAACATGGCCCGGTTGACGAAGCCTGCGTCGTCGATCTTGACCCTGATCTTCGAGGCCAGGTCCTCCCAGAACCGCGAGGACGAGATGAGCAGGTGGGGGCCGATCTCCCGGAAATCCGAGGTCACGGTCTCCGGGGTCTCGGGGAAGTTCATGACCATGCCGCCCATGAGCGCCACGCCGAAGGCCCACATCTGGTCCACGATCCACGCAGGCGGCGTCATGGAGAGCCAGTTGGTGCCGATGCCCACGGGGGACGACTCGATCCACTTCCTGCCCATGGCCGTGTAGTTGCGGTGCATGAGCATGGCGAGCTTGGAGACGCCCGTGGTGCCCGAGGTCATGATCATGTGGGCTGTCTCGTCCTCCTTGGCCTTCCTGACCTCGTCCTCGAACAGGCCCGGGTTCTCCTGTTCGTGCTGCCTGCCCAGGTCGAGGAGGTCGCGGAAGCTCACCAGGAGCGTGTTGTCGGCGTAGCCCCGCATGCCCGTGGGGTCCACGTAGACGATGGCCTTGACGGTCTTGATGCTGTCCCTCGTGTCGAGGAGCTTGTCCGCCTGCTCCTGGTCCTGGACGATGACGAAGCTCGCCTGGATGCGGCTCAAGGTCGAAGCGAGCTCGTTCGCCACGGCCGAGGTGAAGAGGTTGAGCGTCACCGCTCCGAAGGCCTGGGCCCCGAGCTGCGAGAACAGCCACTCGGGATGGTTGTTCAGGACCATGCCCACGTGGTCGTGGCGCTTGAGCCCCAGGCGCTTGAGCCCCAGGCCGGTGTACTTGACGAAGCTCAGGTAGTCCTGCCAGGTGTAGGCCTTCCAGATGCCGTAGGCCTTTTCCCGTATGGCTGTCTGCCGGTCGCCGAAGCGCTCGGCCTGCCTGAGCAGCACCTGGGGAAGGGTGCAGCTTTCCAGCGCGTCGAGGTGTGCGGTGTCCATCTTGGTGATCTTCATCAGGCTCCTCGCCATGACCGTACCCTAGGCGACCCCTTCGTCGGTGGAGAGGTCCATGCCCGCCGCGTCACCGAGGTAGGCCTTGACGACCTCCGGGTGGTCCCGGATCTCGTCCGGCTTCCCTTCCGCCAGCTTCTCGCCGAAGTTGAGCACGATGATGCGCTCCGAGATGCTCATGACGATGGACATGTCGTGCTCCACCAGGATCATGGTCTGACCCCAGCCGTCGTGGAGCTCGAGCAGGAAGCGCACCATGTCCTCCTTTTCCTCCAGGGTCATGCCCGCAAAGGGCTCGTCGAGCACGAGCAGGCTGGGCTCGGAGGCCAGGGCCCTGCCCAGCTCGACCCGCTTGCGCATACCGTAGGGCAGGGCGCCCACGAGCTCCTTGCGCACGTGCTGGATCTCCAGGAAGTCGATGATCTCCTCGAGGATCTCGTGGTGCCTCACCTCCTCTCTCTTCACCGAGGGCGAGAACAGGCACGCCAGCCCGAAATTGTAGGAGGACCTGGTGTGGCGGGCCAGCAGCATGTTCTGGAGCACGGTCATGCCCGGGAAGAGCTCGATGTTCTGGAAGGTCCTCCCGATGCCCAGGTGCGTGAGGCTGTGGGTGGGCATGCGGGTGATGTCGCGGCCATTGAACACGATGGACCCGGACGTGGCCTTGTAGAACCCGGTGATGCAGTTGAGCAGGCTCGTCTTGCCTGCGCCGTTGGGCCCGATGACCGAGACGAGCTCGCCCGTTCGGACGTGCAGGTCGACGTTTCGAACCGCCTGGATGCCTCCGAAGGTGAGCGTCAGGTTCCTCACCTCAAGCTCGGCCTTCTTCTGCGCCATCCTGTCGGCGGCGAATATTCGGGGGTGTCCGCGGAATGCCCTCACTTCGACCGCCTTTACTTTGCCTTGAGGAGCTGGATCTTGTCCCTGCCGGGCGTGAAGAAATTCGTGAGCGGGGTGAACGTCCCGTTCTCGTGGATCTGGACGATCCTGCCCTTGAACGACGCGCCGTGGTCGGTCTTCGTGTAGGTGACATTGGGCACCAGCCCGCCGAAGTCCTCGTTTTTGAAGCTCTCCATGGCCTTGTTGATGTTCTCCGGGGTGATGCTGCCGAACCTTTCCTGGGCCCGGATGAACGCCCGCTCCATGATCATGCCCACCACCACGCCTTCCCAGTAGGCGGTGTCGAAAGAGCTCACGGTCCTGTAGCGCTTCCAGAGCTCTTCCATGATCTTCATGCCCGGGGCTTTGTCGGACGGCAGGCCGCCGCAGAACTGCATCTTCACGCGGTCCTTGATGAGACCCTTGCCGTTCTTGAAGAAGTCGGGGTCGGTGGACGTCCAGGTGCCGATGAACATGGGGTTGTAGCCGATGCGGTCGGAGCTCTTGAGCGTGGAGATGATGGCAGCCGGGAGCACCTGGATGAACACGTACTGCGCGCCTTTCTGCTTGAGCCTGAGGAGCTCGGTGGTGAGGTCGACCGTCTGGGGGGGGAACTCCTCGATGGACACGATCTCGATGCCCTTTGCCTTCGCGTACTCTTTGCTCGGGACGTGGATGGAGCGGCCGTAGGGGTTGTTGTAGGTGAGCAGGCCGACCTTGGGTGCGCCCGGCCCCTTGTGCACGGCCTTGACGTACTCGAGCACGGCCTGGCAGTCGAGCTTGTAGGAGCCGAAGGGCAGGTACATGTAGCCCACCGGCGGCTGGAGGATCTCCCAGGCGGTCGAGTAGTTGATGGCCGGTATCCTGAACTGCTGGAGGAGGGGTTTCGCCTGGATGCCCTCGCCCGCGCTCCAGGTGGCGATCATGTCGACCTTGTCCTGCATGGCGAACTTCCGGACCGCCGCCACGGCCTCGGGCGCCTTGTAGCCGGTGTCCACGGTGATCATCTGGATCTTTCTGCCCTTGACGCCGCCCCTGACCTCGTTGACGTACCTGAAGTAATCCTGCTGGCCCTTGGCATGGTACTGTCCCCACGTGGATGCGGGACCTGTCAGGTTGATGGCCGCCCCCACCTTGATGTCCTTTGCGGATGCCGCGCCGGGCACGACCGTCAGGACAACCGCGACGGCCAGCGCCGCGACCGATAACATCCCGATACCCTTCTTCATATCAATCCCCCTTTTCGATCGTTCGATTTTTTCATGCACACCCCATCGGGCCCCATGGTGTGTGCATAAAAAAAAGCCGCAGGTAGACGAAACCCGGTCTACCTACGGCTTTTTTCTCCTCTTTTTTGATCAGATCTTAAAAGCGAACGCAGGCAGACCTAGTCAAAAAAGAAGAACCCGAACGATGGATTTGTTATGTGTACTGGTGCCATAGACTTGGACCTTAAGAGGGAAGGGGGACATAAGTCAAGCAAAAAATTCAAAGACCCCTTCAGATGCGCCATGATCCATGCTCGTCTCGGGACCTGTTTTTAAGAGGGAATGCCCCTGCCGCTTCCGGCAGGGCTTCGTGCGTTCTCCTTTGCGCATCATGAACCTGGTTGGCTTAGGGTTCCCCCTCTCATCGTCGGGGTCGGGGTCGGTATCGGGGTCGGTATCGATCCCGATTATCCTTTCGACCCCGATACCGACTCCGACCCCGATGATGAGAGGGTTTCAGATCACCGAAGGGATGGACCGGTAGTGGGCGAGCCGCCGGTCTTCGGGCAGGGCCAGGAACGAGTCGATCATATCCAGCATGGCGGCCTTGTCCCTGTTGAGCACCCCGTGGACCGGCAGGTAGTTGTTCGCGTGGTCGCAGGTGAACGTGGTGCCTTCGGCGTCGAGGGCTGCGACGAGATGCCTGAGCTCGTGCACCGTGCCCTCGGGCGTCTGCTCCCGGAACTCCCCCGCGGTCACCATGCCGGAGAGGCGCGACAGGGGGTGGATGAAGAGCCGTCTCACCCTGATGAAATGGGGCTTCACCTCGTTGAGCACGGCTGCGGACTGCGCTGCGTGCTCCTCCCACAGATCCTGTCCGCCCAGCCCGAGCAGGAAGTAGTAGCTGAGCTCGAGCCCGGAAAGCATGGCCTTCTTCCCCGCGTCGATGAGCTGTTTGTGGCTGGTGCCCTTTCTCTGGAGCCTGAGCACGGTGTCGGACCCGCTCTCGAGGCCCACGTGCACCCGGTCGAGCCCGGCCCCGCGGATGGCGGCAATCTCCTCGACCGTCTTCTTGGCCAGGCTCGAGGCCCTGCCGTAGGCCGTCACCCGCTTCAGGCGCGGGAACCTTTCCCGCAGGTGCCCGAGCACGTCCACGAGGAAGTCCGCGGGCAGGTCGAGGGGATTGGCGTCGCCCAGGAAGGCGGTGGTGAAGATGTCGCCGTACATGTGGGCCAGCGCGTCGATGTCCATGAGGACCTCTTCCTTCGAGCGGGTGGAATAGGGCGTGTCGAAGAGGTCATAGATGCCGCAGAAGTTGCAGCGGTTCCAGTTGCACCCGCGCACGACACGCACCAGCAGGCTTCTCGCTTCGCTCGGAGGTCTGATCACCAAATGTTCAGGGACATGCATACCACTGAATATAGGGCGAGAACGAGTACAGGTCAAGGAGGGGTTCATCGGCCCCAAACCCGCTTGGTGCGGTGGAGGTTTTCCTGTATAAGTATTCGTCATGGTGGCGACGCTCCTGTATTTTGCAGCCGGGCTGGTTCTGCTCATCGCGGGCGCGGAGGCCCTCGTGCGGGGGTCGTCCCGCCTCGCCGCGGCCATGGGCGTTTCCCCCCTCATCATCGGGCTCACCGTCGTGGCCTTCGGCACGAGCTCGCCTGAGATGGCGGTGAGCGTCAAGGCGGCTTATGCCGGCCAGGCGGGCATCGCCATGGGCAACGTGGTGGGGAGCAACATCTTCAACACCCTGTTCATACTTGGGCTTTCGGCCGTGATCGCTCCCCTGGCGGTGGCCAGGCAGCTCATCAGGATCGACGTGCCGCTCATGATCGCGGTCTCCGTCCTCACTCTGCTCCTGAGCGCGGACGGGTACATCAGCCGCACCGACGGCATCCTGCTGTTCCTGGCGCTTATCGCCTACACGCTGTTCCTCATCGTTCAGGGCCGGAAGGAAAGCGCACAGGAACAGGGAGAGTACGAGCGGGAGTTCGGCCGGGACGGGAGCGCCGGATCCCTCAAGGGGCTGATCAACGCCGGGCTGGTGCTGGGAGGCCTCGGGCTCCTGGTGCTCGGCTCGAGGTGGCTCGTGTTCAGCGCGGTGGGCATAGCCCACTACGCGGGGGTCAGCGAGCTCGTCATCGCGCTCACCATCGTCGCGGCCGGCACGTCCCTGCCCGAGGTGGTCACCTCCGTCATCGCGGCCATCAGGGGCGAACGCGAGATCGCGGTGGGCAACATCGTGGGAAGCAACCTGTTCAACCTCATGGGGGTGCTCGGGCTTTCGGGCATCGTCGCCTCTTCGGGCATCGCCGTCGCACCGGCAGTGGTGGGGTTCGACCTGCCCATCATGACCGCCGCCGCCCTCGCGTGCCTGCCCATATTCTTTTCCGACGGCAGGATATCCCGGTGGGAAGGCGCCGTCCTGTTCGGGTACTACCTGGCGTACACGGCGTTCCTGATCATGACCGCGCAGCACCACGCCATGCTCCCCCTGTTCAACGCCGCCATGCTCTACTTCGTGATCCCCCTGACCTCGCTGGCCATCCTCGCCGTTGCCCTGCGGACCCTGCGCCGCAGGAGGGAGCAGAGCCAGGCGGAGTCGGCCTGAGCGTGAGGGCCCGATGGGCCGGGGGGTGCCCCTACCGGTGTGACAGGAGCCTGACGCCGAGGTATACGCCCGCGCCGATGGCCGTTTCCCTCGGTGTTATGGGCAGGGGCTTGGCACGCAGGGCAAGGGGCCCGAGCACGGGCTTGAGCCGGTACCCGATCCTGATGCTCCGGGCCATACCCGGGACCGCCCTCTCCAGCTCGTCGTAGCTCTGGGGGAGCCCGCGGATGAGTCCGGGCCATCCGTTCACCAGGTACGCCATGACGTGGGGCAGGCGATCGATGCCCCCCCTGACGACGCAGGCGCCTTCGGGCTTCATGAGGTCATCCAGGGCGCGGAATACCGTGGGCGCATGCGACCACATGTCGTAGAAGGCGATGCGGCCCTCGCTGTTGATGACATAGGTGGGGTGGGAAAGGCCCCCGTATGCCTGATGGACCCGGCCTTCAAGGTCGTCCACCAGCACCTGCCAGGGGATGTCCTCGGCCTCTTTGTACGCCCGTGCATCGCTCATCTTCTGCTCGTAGCTTCCGTAGGCGGGAGACAGGGGCCCCGGATGGGCCTGGCGGATGAAGATCTCGAGAAAATGTACCTGCCCGTCCCGGGCGTGAAAAAGACTTTTGAACGGCTCGACCGAGCCGATGGTGGCAGGTCAGGTGATGCTGCCGAAGCGCAGGAGAACGGGCCTGCCCTTGAGGTCGCTCAACCTGACCCTGCCCCCTTCGGTATCCTCCAGCTCGAAGTCCGGGGCCGGGCACCCGGGCCCGATCCCCCGCTTCGCAACGGTGGCACGGACGTCCCTCAGGGCGGCGTCCCTGGTGAAGTGCTCGTAGTTGTACTCTTCGAGGCCGAGCCGGTCCAGCCTGCTCTGAAACATCTGGTTCACGTCATTGTGTTCCATAGATCCTCCGGTCTGCGCATGTGAGCTCGCTGGGAAATGATGCGGATATAGAGAGAAAGTAGAGGGAAGGAGCTTCATCTCAAGTCAGGCCGGGGAACCCCCCGCCTTTTCACTTGCACCCGGTTGTTCCGGCACTTATACTCCTGCCAGGGCAGGACGGCTCACATCAATAAGCGGAGGTCTGTTGCGGAATGGATTCTTTACCATTCGGAAAGAGCGGTCGGATCGATGCGGGATCCCTGAAGGAGCTCATCCGGGCCGAAGGGATCGACCTCGTGGGCATTGCCGATGCAGAAAAGCTCATCCTGGCACATCCCCCCCGGCCGGCAACGGCGCTCATGCCCACGGCAAGGAGCGTGATCGTCATGGCCGTGGCGCACTCCCTGGGCGCGGTGTGCTCGCCGGACATCATGCTCTGGACCCGGAGCAAGATGCAGACGTCGAGGCTTTTGGACTCGACCGCGGAGAAGATCGGCCGCATGCTCGAGAGGGAAGGCTTCCTGAGCCTTCCCATATCCGCGGACAAGCCTGTCGAGATCGTGAAGATCGACCCCGCCACCGGCAGGAAGTTCCGCCAGACCCGGGCCGTGGGGTTCCTCTCCCTGAAGCACGCGGCCGTGAGCTGCGGCATGGGGGAGATCGGCAGGAACAACCTCCTCATCACCCCTGAGTTCGGTCCCCACCAGCGCCTGTGCGCCATCGTGACCGAGGCCCCCCTCGAGCCCGATCCTGCCCGGGAGCTGAGCCTCTGCACGGGCTGCGGGCGGTGTGTGAAGTCCTGCCCGTCAGGCGCCCTGAAGGACGGCCGCTACGACGTGGACCCCTGCTTCGTCTACTGGTCCTACGGCTTCAAGAGGCTGCCCCCGGCGAGCCTGAAGGAGTGGCCGGGCTTCATCCGGATGATCCTGGGCCACCTGAGGCGTCGCGACCTGCTGGTGGAGGCCGGCCAGACGTACATAACCGACGTGGACAACTGCATCGAGTGCATGCGTGCCTGCCCGGTGGGGGAGCGGTGGAAGGGGATCCGCCCGAAGACCCTTCCTCCCCAGAGGACCGGCGGGACCGCTCCTGACCCTTATAAGAGCGGATAGAGGCCGACAAGGCTGGTCGGAAACGTATTTCGTCTGGAAAATGATCGCGGGTTTCATCTCCCGCATGTCCGTGCCCTGATGCAGGCGAGTCCCCGTGAGCTGGGAGACCGTTTCGGGCGTTACTAAAAAACAAGGGGCGGCGAACGGGTCGCCGCCCCTTGTGTGAGCAGGGGAGAGTCTTACGGGGAGCGCTAGCTGATGAAGAGCATCTCCCAGTACTTGGGGAAGGGCCAGCAATCGTTGTCCACGTACCCCTCGAGGGCGTCGACCTTTTCCCGGATGTCGCCCATGGTCTGCCTGATCTCGGTGCAGATGTAGGAGGCCTTCTTTTCTTCGTCCGCAATGCTGCCCGCCTTGTCGATCTTGCCCTTGAGCTCGTCCGCAAGCTTCTGGGCTGCGCTGATCAGGCCGGTCAGGGTCTTGAGGAGATCCTTCTGCGGCTTGAGGTCCTTGCCGTCGCCCAGCACGTCCATGACGGACTTGAGCGAGGTGGCGACGGTCTTCTGGTATGCCACGGCCGCCGGGATGATCTGGTTCTGCACCATGTTGCACAGGGTCACTGCCTCGATGTCCACCCCCTTGATGTACTTCTCGAGGCGGACATGGTAGCGGCTCTTGAGCTCGGACGGCGAGAGCACGCCGTATTTGTCGAAGAGCTTGATGGCCTTGTCGGCCTTGAGGTCCTTCAGGGCCTCGCAGGTCGTCTTCTTGTTGGGCAGGCCCCTCCTGGCGGCTTCCTTTTCCCACTCTTTGGTGTAGTTGTCGCCCATGAAGAGGATGGCCTTGTTGGCCTTGATCTCTTCCTTCACCACGTCCAGCGCGGCCTGGTTGACGTTGTTCCCGCCCTTTGTCTTTGCCTTGATCTTGTCCGCGATGATGTCCAAGCTCTCGGCCACGATGGTGTTGAGCACGGTGGCCGGGAAAGAGATGGACTGAGAGGAGCCCACGGCCCTGAACTCGAACTTGTTGCCCGTGAAGGCGAAGGGCGAGGTCCGGTTCCGGTCGGTGCTGTCCTTGGAGAGCACGGGCAGCTTCGAGACGCCCAGGTCGATGATGGCCTCGTCCGTGGCCTTGGTGACCTTGCCCTTCTCGATGTTCTCCAGGATCTGGGTGAGTTGCTCGCCCAGGAAGACCGAGATGATGGCCGGAGGCGCCTCGTTGGCGCCCAGCCGGTGGTCGTTGCCGGCGGATGCCACCGATGCCCTGAGCAGGTCCGCGTGGACGTGTACTGCCCGTATGGTGGCCATGAGGAACACGAGGAACTGGATGTTGCCGTGCGGGGTCTTGCCCGGGTTGAGCAGGTTGTTGCCCAGGTCGTCGGACAAAGACCAGTTCACGTGCTTGCCCGAGCCGTTGATGCCCGCGAAGGGCTTTTCGTGGAGCAGGATCCGGAGCTTGTGGTTCGCCGCCACCCGCTTCATGGTGTCCATGACGAGCTGGTTGTGGTCAGCGGCCAGGTTCGCCTCCTCGAAGATGGGCGCGATCTCGAACTGGCTGGGGGCCACCTCGTTGTGCCTGGTCTTGGCGGGGACGCCCAGCTTGTAGAGCTCTTCCTCCACGTCGTGCATGTAGGACAGGACCCGCTCCTTGATGGAGCCGAAGTACTGGTCCTCAAGCTGCTGGCCCTTGGGAGGGGTTGCACCCAGCAGGGTCCTGCCGCCCAGAACCAGGTCGGGCCGGTTGTAGTAGTAGTCCTGATCGATGAGGAAGTATTCCTGCTCGGGCCCGAGGGTGGCGAAGACCTTCCTGGGCTCGTTGTTTCCCATCAGGCGCATCAGCTTCAGCGCGCTCTTGTTGATGGCGCTGATGGAGCGCAGGAGCGGGGTCTTCTTGTCGAGGGCCTCGCCGGTGTAGGAGATGAAGATTGTGGGGATGCACAGCGTGGTGCCCAGGCCGTTCCTGATGATGAAGGCCGGGCTGGTGGGGTCCCACGCGGTGTAGCCGCGGGCTTCGAAGGTGGACCTCAAGCCTCCGCTGGGGAAGCTCGACGCATCCGGCTCGCCCTGGATGAGCTGCTTGCCCGTGAACCGCTCGATGACATCTCCCGAATCCGTGAACTCGATGAAGGCGTCGTGCTTTTCCGCCGTCGATCCGGTCATGGGCTGGAACCAGTGGCAGTAGTGGGTTGCGCCCTTCTCGATGGCCCATTCCTTGATGGCGTGGGCAACGGAGTTCGCGGTGTCGGCATCCAGCTTCCGTCCTTCATTGATGATCTCAACGATGCGCTTGAACGTATCCTTGGCAAGCTTTTCCTGCATGACCTTCATGCTGAAAATGTTCTCGCCGAAATACTTTGAGATCTGGACTTCCTTTTCCTTTACGATGGTGTAGCTCCTCTCGGAAGCTGTAATCGGATTTTTGGCCTTCATTTCTCCTCCAGTTAGGTTAATCGTTCTATCACGAACGGGAGCACAAAATCTCGTATCAATGATGCCGTCGACCATCTGCTATGAGCTTATTAGTCCTGTCAGGGCATCGGTTCAATACAAAATTCTGAGCCTTGCTGCCTTTGTTCTTGTCCCTCCCGGGATTGTCCAGGGAGCCCCTTGCGCCCTCTGTTCCTCATGGGCCCATGGGTCACGGCCCTGCGGCCTCATTTCGGATCCATGCACAGCAAGGAGAATGCCAAGTTCGAAGAGAGCTAACCTCTTGTTATTATATGGGTGAAAATATCGAGGCAGGGTTTAGGTGTTCAAAAATGAGCCATCTTGAATAAGAAAGATCATTATTGTGCCATTTCGAGCACGCCACGGTTTTCGGTCTCCGCCCCGCAGGGCGGAGGCAGGAGGTCCCCTGAGGGGACGGCAGGGAGGATCAACCGCGTTTCCCGATCTTTTCCATGAGCTCTTCGACCTCCCGGTAGCCCTCCTCGTAGGCCTGCGACTCTCCCGGGGCCAGCTCCATGAGCAGCTTCAGGAACTCGCCCGCATGGACCAGCTCCTCCCTGGCGATATCCAGGAGCACGGCTATGGCCAGCTCGTTGTCCGTGGACTCCGCAAGCTGGGTGTAGAGCTGGACCGCCTCGTACTCCGCGGCGATGTCGAAGCGGATGGCACGGATGAGCTCGTCTTTCGTCAGCAGCCGCTCGTTCTTCTTTACGGAAAAAACCGTCGAAAACTCGGGCATGTCACACCTCCTGTCCTCGCATGGTACAGGGCTTCCCCCCTGGCTTGAGGGATGATGCCCCACCGCACTTTTTTGTACGGTCCCGATTCATGGCCCGCCCGCACATGTGCCCCCGCAAAGGCTTCCGCGGCACTGCACCCGGAGACGGGGTGAATCCCTCTTTTCCCGTCAGCCCCTCCTGCCTCACGGGGGGGCCCTGTCCTGAGCAGGAGCCCCTCCGGCCTGCCCGCTCAGGATGCCTTTGAGCCTGTCCATGGCGCGGCCGAAAGCGGTCCAGTTTCCCTGCCTGAGCGAGCGCTCCGCCTCCTGGATGCCCTCCATGAGGTCCTTTCTCAGGGCCGCAGGAATGTCCTGCCCAGGCGGGAGGGGCGCCCGGACCTCCGCCTCCTGGGCGCCGAACAGGGCGTTCACGGCGTCGGCAACGGTGCGCTCCATGACGACGCGCCCGCCGTGGGCCAGGATGACCCGCTTGAGCTCCGGGATGTTGGACCCCTCGCCCACGATGTAGACCGGCTCCACATAGAGAAAGGCGTTGTCGACAGGGATCACCAGGAGGTTGCCGCGGATGACCCGGGAGCCCCGCTGGTCCCACAGGGAGAGCTGCTGAGAGATGAGGGTGTCCTGGTTGATCGTTGCGTTGACCTGGACCGGTCCGAAGAAGAGCCTCTCCTTGGGGAGCCGGTACACGATGACTTCCCCGTAGAACGGCTCGTCGGACCTGCTGGCCATCCATGCGATCATGTTGTTCCGGTTCTGGGGCGTGAGCGGGACCATCTGGATGTACTGGAGTGCGTTCTCCCCGGGCAGGCGGATGAGGACGTAGTAGGGCTCCATCCGCCCCTCCTTTTCTCCCCCTAAGCTTTCCCGGGGGAACTCCCAGAGGTCTTCCCGGTTGTAGAAGACCTGGGGCACGGTCATGTGGTAGGTGCGGTACTTGTCCACCTGGATGGTGAAGAGGTCCTCGGGGAAGCGGATGTGGGCCTTCAGGGAGGCGGGCATGCTGTCCCTGTCTCTGAACACCCCGGGAAACGCGCGGGTGTACATCCTGATGAGGGGGTCTTCCCGGTCGAAGAGGTAGAACCGGACACTGCCGTTGTAGGCGTCCATGACCGCCTTGACCGAGTTGCGGATGTAGTTCCTCCCGAACCGGTCATAGGGCTCGGAATAGGGGTACCTGGCCGAGACCGTGTAGGCGTCCTGTATCCAGAAGAGCCTTCCCTGGCTCAGCACCAGGTAGGGGTCGCGGTCGAGGACGAGGAACGGGGCGATGCGGCTCACCCGCTGTCCCAGGTTCCTCCAGATCTGGATGCGGCTCGAAGGCGTGAGGTAGCCTGAGATGAGGATGTTGATGTCCCTGAGGTCCCAGGCGAACAGGAGCTTCTTCCAGAAGCCGTCCAGCGGGATGCCGCCGGTGCCCTGGTAGTGGGTGTAGACGTTGGTGTCTCCCTTCGGGTAGTCGAGTTCGCTGATCCCGGTGTTCACGATGCGGTAGCCCGGCGTGCGCTCCCCGTAATAGATGGCCGCCTGGGTCACCTTCAGGCTGGGGGATACGGGCGGGATGTCGCTGATGACGTACCGAGGGAGGCCTTCTCCCACGAACTCTGAGACGTAGCTCATGGCCAGCCCGTAGCCGTGGGTGAACTGGAGTGTCCGGTTCACCCAGGTCCGTGCCTGCTGCGGGAGCTCCTCCGCCAGCTCCCGGCCCGAGAGCATCACCTGCCGGTACCCTTCCCCGGGGACGTCGTAGCGGTCCACGTCCACCTCGTAGAACTGGTAGTACTGGCGGATGGCCTGGGTCTGGTTGTAGGTCTGGAGGATGGGCCTCCAGTCCCAGAGCCGGATGTTCTGCATGGTGTCCCTGTTTGCCGCGATGTTCGCCCGGGTGAGGGTGTCTCTGGCCGGATACGGCCTCTCCTTAACCCTGTCTAAGAGGTAGGCCTTCCTGGTCCAGGCGATGTTGTGCTCGAGATAGGGTTTCTCCAGGCCCAGCTCGTTGGGACGGACCACGAACCTCTGCACGAGCCCGGGCACGATGCCCCGGGAGAGGATCGAGAGCAGAACGAACAGGCCGACGGCCACCGTCATCAGGGGCATGCTCCTGATGACGGCGTTCGCCCCCACCAGGGCCGCCAGCACGAGGCTGGAGATTGCCATGACGATCAGGCTCACCCTGACCACGTGGTAATCCACATACCCCATGCCGTACACGACCCCTCGCTGGGAAAAGAGGAGCCCGTACCGGTCCAGGAGGTAGCCGGCGGCGAGGGAGAGCAGGAGGAGGACCCCCAGCAGGGAGAGGTGTGCGAGCACCGAAGCGTCCATGACCTTCAGGGCATATGAGGTGGCCGGGATCTTTTCCAGGGAGAGGTAGATGATGGCGGTCGCGACCAGGACGATGAGGAAGAGCGTGGCGAAACTCCCCTGTATCAGGTTGTAGAAAGGCAGCCTGAAGAGATAGAACCCGAGATCTTTGCCGTAGACGGGGTCAGCCTGGCCCGCGGGCTCTCCCCATATGAACCCCAGGAGCGTGTCCCACTGGTTCTGGATCACCAGGGCGAACAGGATGGCGAAGGCCAGAGTAAGGCCAAAGGCCATGAGGCGCATCCGGGGAAGGGGTATGGACGCTTCGTTCGGCCTCACGAGGTGCAGGGGCTCGTGCCTGGGGCTCATCCTGAGGGCCATGGCCACGCTGGCCCAGGAAAAGAGGAAAACGATCCCGAAGGCCGCTCCGAAGAGACCGAGCCTCAGAAAGAGGGTCCTGAAAAAGATCACCTCGAAGCCCAGCTCCCTCATCCAGAGCCACTGCACCAGGATGCCCGAGATGAAGGAAAAGAGGATGGGCGAGGCGATGAGCACGATCGCCACGATGACGGTTATGAGCGGCAATCTGTTCCCTTTCATGTCCCCTTTCCGTACGTCAGGGAAGGCAAGAACGCATGAGTGGATGAGAATGATTATGGGGGTCAGGCCGGGTTTTTCAAAAGGCCCGATCCCGGGAAGGGATGCCTTCACCCCGCAGCGGCCCTGCAGGGATGTCTCCCTTCATGGGATTCCGTCCTGCTTTTCAGGACGGAACCGGGGCGCTGCCGGGGTTCACGGCGGTTGGCCAGCCTGCGGTCATTGGCATGCTCATTGTATTTCCTCCCAAGAGCAGACAGCCCCGGACACGGGGCAGGCACACGCCCCGCGCGTCTGCTCGAAGGGAGCAGTCATGTTCGGTAAGAGATTCAAGATCTTCGACCTCTTCGGTTTTGCCGTCTACATAGACCTGAGCTGGGTCCTCATCGCTGTCCTCGTGTCCTGGTCGCTTGCCCAGGGGTACTTCCCCTATTTCCACAAGGGCCTCACCCAGGAGACCTACTGGATCATGGGCATCCTGGGGGCCCTGGGGCTCTTCCTCTCCATCATCTTCCACGAGATGAGCCACTCCCTGGTGGCGAGGTCGTACGGGCTGGAGATGAGGAGCATCACCCTGTTCGTCTTTGGCGGCGTCTCCGAGATGGGCGAGGAGCCAGCAAACCCCAGGACGGAATTCTCCATGGCCATCGCGGGCCCCCTGTCGAGCATCGTGCTGGGTTTCGCCTTCTACGGCATCGGATGGGCCGGATCCCGGCTCGCCTGGCCCGTGTCGGTCCTGGCGATCTTTTCCTACCTGTCGTTCATCAACATCGTCCTGGCGGTGTTCAACCTCGTTCCCGCGTATCCCCTGGACGGGGGCAGGATGCTGCGCTCCATCCTGTGGAGCCGGAAGAACAACATGCGCGCCGCCACGAGGATCGCGGCCCGGATCGGGGGCGGCTTCGGCATGGGGCTCATCGTCTTAGGCGTCCTGAACGTCGTCTTCGGGAACTTCATCGGGGGCATGTGGTGGTTTCTCATCGGGTTGTTCCTCAGGAACTCGGCTTTCTCGTCCTACACCCAGCTCCTCATGGAACGGGCGCTCAAGGGCGAGCCCGTGCGCAACATCATGAACGCCAAACCCGTGACCGTGCCCCCGTCCACCTCGCTCGACGCGCTCGTGCAGGACTATTTCTACCGGTACCATTTCAAGATGTTTCCGGTGCAGGATGCATCCGGCAGGCTCCAGGGGTGCGTCACCATCGACAGCCTCAAGGAGATCCCCAGGGAGCGATGGAGACAGACCACGGTGGAGCAGGTGGAATCCGAGTGCGGAGCGGGCAACACCGTGGAGGCCTCGGCGGACGCCCTGAAGGTCATGGCCAGGATGAACAGGGAAGGGGTGAGCAAGCTTCTGGTCACGGATCACGGTGAGCTCGAGGGCATCGTCACCCTGAGGGACCTGTTCGATTTCCTCAGGATCAAGATGGACCTCGAAGGAGACGAAGACATGCCCGGATCCAGGGGGACGTGAGGGCCTGTGAAAGGGAACGATCCATCCTCAGGGTTGCGCCTTCGGGGGGTGGCGCCTGGAAACTGGCCTGGATCCAGCCTCCGGGAGGGGAGGGTCCGGCCCGGAACCCCCGGGCAGCGACAAGTCGCTCAATTTGTGAAACCGCCCTTGTGAAACGACAGGGATGACACATTATATAGCTTATAAAAAGCCCTGACACCCGGTCGAGGCAGAGGAAAGGCCGGAATCGTCAAAGGGGAACGATGAGAGGCAGAGCTTACACGAAGAGAACCACGCGAGAGCCCCGGGTGTAAGGCGAACACACAAATGGACCACGTATGCTCCTCTTAGCGGGGGTTGGAGAACCTACCTCAGCCCCGTTCTCCAGCCCCCTTTTTTTCCTGCATCTTTTCGATCAGGAGAGGGGAGAGACACCATACCGGCGCCGCGCGGATGACCTCATCCGTGCGGCGCTTTTCTTCTGATGGCTGCGTCAGTGTTAAACCTTTGTCAAGACAACTTTACCCGATTGACCTCGCTCGAAAAACATGGCATAGCCCTTTTCATGCAATGCTCATGCAATGGGGCTTACCGAGGAGGTTTACAGCATCCAGAACAGGCTCCCGAGCACAAACGGACTTCCCCGGCTAAGATGAGGACAGCTCTCGTAACCAAGCGGCGCTTAATATCCGCCCGCTGGAGGGCCAGGCAGGAATGCAGACCGGGATTGAACAGGAAAAGGGTCCCCTGGACAGGGAGATCGACCGGAGGAAGAAGGCGGAATCCCTCCTGATCCAGAGGGAGGGCGAGCTCGCCGAGCTGCGCCGGGAGCTCGAGGAGATGAACGCAGCGCTGAAGGTCGTCATCAGGCAGCGGGCCGAAGACCGCTCTGAGATGGAGAAGACCGTGCTCGCGAACGTGAAGGCCTCGGTTTTCCCCTTTCTCGAAAAGCTGAAGTCCTCCCCCTTGAGCGAGGTGCAGAAGGAGCTCCTGCGGGAGATCGAAGAGCGCCTGAGCGAGATCACGTCGCCCTTCGTCAGGGAGCTTTCCTCCGGGCACCCGGGCTTGAGCCCGAACGAGGTCCAGGTGGCGGGGCTCATCAGGGAGGGCAGGTCCTCCAAGGAGATCTCGCAGCTCCTGAACATCTCGGTCCACACCGTGATATCCTACCGCTACTGCATCAGGAAGAAAACCGGGCTCAAGGGGAAAAAGGTCAACCTGAGGGCCTATCTCCAGACCCTGCAGGGGGGCTGACCCCGTTTTAAAAATACTGATTCCGGTACGGTATTTTCTAGGAATTCTTTCATTATCAAGAAAAGACATCGTGTTTTCCGATCAGAACACCAAGCGTAAAATATTTTGCATCCGGGAAAAAGGTTAACATCCGGATTTGTCAGCATGTGAGGAGGAATTGAATGTTGTTGTTTGAGGGAAGGGTTCGTGTATCCAGGGGCGCCGCTGCCAGGGAAAACGGGGCAAGGGCAATCCCGAAACGCCATGCAGGGCCGACTCCTGCTTCTCCCGGCAGTACCCCTTCATTGCCCGCGGTCTTCAGTGATGGCAGGCCCTTCCCGTTTGGAGGTCATTCCCGAATTACCACGAGGGGGCAGTATCCTTGCAATCGAATGAAGATGTTATGCCTTAGGAGGTCAGATCTGTAGGTGAAATGGGGGCCATTCCCCGGGCATCCGGTCATTCCCGCTGGTTGGGCGGGATCACCGGATGCTTTTTTTTTCGCCGATCACCCCCCCCGGAGGCCGCCTCACCTCCGTTTCATGATCCCCTTCAGCTCGCCTACCGGCAGGGTGTTGATGACATCGCCCTTTTCGAGCCACCCCCTCCGTGCCTGGTTGATCCCCAGGGACATGTAGTCGAGATCAGCGGCGCTGTGGGCATCGGTGGAGATGGCGAGCCTGAGCCCCATATCCTTTGCCTGCCTGCAGAAGATGTCGTCCAGGTCGAGCCGTTCGGGGTGGGAGTTGACCTCGAGGAAGCAGCCCCTCTGAAGGGCTGCCTCCATGACCCGCTCGAGGTTTATCTCGTAGGGCGCGCGCTTGCCGATGAGACGGCCCGTGGGGTGACCGAAGATGGTGAAGCCGGGGTTGTCCATGGCCCTGATGACCCGTTCGGTCTGCTTTTCCTCCGGGATCCTGAACTTCGAGTGGATCGAGCAGACCGTGAAGTCGAGCCGGGCGAGCACCCCGGCGGGGTAGTCGAGCGACCCGTCCTCGAGGATGTCCACCTCCGAGGCCTTCAGGATCGTTATCCCCGGGAAGAGCTCCTGGACCCGGTCGATCTCGTCGAGCTCCCTCAGGAGGGCGTCGCTCTTGAGCCCCCTGGCCACGGTGACGTGCGGGGAATGGTTGGTGATGGCCAGGTAGCGGTATCCGCGGTTCACGGCAGCCTGCACCATCTCGGTCAGGGTGCTGCGGCCGTCGGTCGCGTCGGTGTGGGCGTGGAGGTCGCCCAGGATGTCGCCCATGGAAACGAGCTGGGGCAGCTCCCCTTTAAGCCCGGCCTCGATCTCGCCCCGGTCCTCCCGCAGCTCCGGCTCGATGTACGGGAGGCCCACCGAGGCGAACACCTCTTCCTCGGTGCGGCCCGCCACCCGCTCGGAATCCCTGAACACGCCGTACTCGTTGATCTTCAGGCCCCGCTCCTGGCCCAGCCTGCGGACGGCGATGCCGTGGGACTTCGAGCCGGTGAAGTAGTGCAGGGCCGCCCCGTAGCTGGACTCCGGCACTGCCCGCAGGTCCACCTGCAGGCCCGAGCGCAGGAGCACCGTGGACTTCGTGGGCCCGTGCAACACTACCTCGCCCACGTCCTCATAGGAGACGAAGCGCTCCATCACCTCTTCCGCGTCCGAGGCGGTGACGAGGATGTCGAGGTCTCCGACGCTGTCCTTGCGGCGGCGGAAGGAGCCGGCTACCACGACCTCCCGCACCGAAGCCAGCTTTTTCAGGTAGAGCACGAGGGAGGAGGCGATCTCGTCGGCATCGACGTACCTCACCCGGCGCTCCTTCGTCACCCGGCGGGAGAGGTCCTCGAGCACCTTCTCCTCGATCTTCCTGCCGAATCCCGGAATCTTCTGCAGCTCGCCACGCTCCGCCGCTTCCTTGAGTCCTTCGGGCGTGCTCACCTTGAGCTCGTCGTAGATGCGGCGGATGCGCTTCGGGCCCAGGCCCCCGATCCCCATGAGCGCCGGCAGCCCCTCCGGCAGCTCCTCCTGAAGCGACTGAAGCAGGCTGAGGGTCCCGGTGCCCACGATCTCGCGGATCTTGCCCGCCAGGTCCTCGCCGATGCCCGGGAACCGGGTGAGGTCCTCGCCCTCGTCGACCATCTCGGCTATGCTCCTCCCTTCCGATTCCACGATCCTTGCCGCGTTCTGGTACGCCCGCACGCGGAAGGGGTTCGAGCCCTCGATCTCCAGCAGCTCAGCCGTCCTGTTGAGCACCGCCGCGATCTCGTGGTTATGCATGGGCATCGGTCGTCCTCCCTTGAAGGCTCACACGAGGTTCACGGGCGTGCCGCGGAGGAAGGCCCTGATGTTCTCCACCGTGGTGTCCACGATGGCGAGCAGGGCCTCCCTGGTGTAGAAGGCGCTGTGGGGGGTCACGTAGACGTTGCGCATGCGCAGGAGCACCTGGTCGATGAGGAGATCCTGGAGGTTGTGCTGCCTCTGGAAGATGGTCTTGACGAGCTCGGCCTCCTCGCGGATGACCGGCTCCTCGGGGAGGACGTCGAGGCCGGCTGCCGCCACCCTGCCTTCCGCAAGGGCTTCCAGCAGGGCCTGCACGTTCAGGACAGGACCCCGGGAGGTGTTGATGACCACCACCCCGCGCTTCATCATGCGGAAGCGCTCGCGGTTCAGGAAGTCTTTCGTCCCCTCGTTCGACGGGACGTGCAGGGTGATGATGTCGGACCGCTCGAGGAGCTCTTCCATGCCCGTGTAGGTGAATCCCAGGAGGGAGGCCAGGTCCTGACGCGGCCTCATGTCGAAGGCGAGGACCTCCATGCCGAAGCCCCGTGCGATGCGGATGACGCACTGACCGATGTTTCCCGTGCCCACCACGCCCAGGGTCTTGCCGTTCAGGTCGAACCCCTGGAGCCCCTGGATGGAGAAGTCGCCCCTGCGCGTGCGGTCGACGGCGTCGAACAGCCGGTGCGAGATGGTGAGGATGAGCCCGAACACGTGCTCCGCAACGGTGCACGCCCCGTAGGCAGGGACGTTAGACACCTTGATGCCGCGGTTTCTGCAGTAATCGAGCGCGATGTGGTCGAACCCCGCGGATCGGGTGGCGATGAACTCGAGGGACGGCAGGCCCTTGAGCACCTCTTCGTTCAGGATAGAATAGATGGAGATGGAGACGATCCGGACATCGGCATACGCCCCGGCATTGGCTGCACTGAGGGTTTCCTGGCAGAACAGCACCTCGCCTTCCTCCCTGAGGAGCCGGTAGGGGTCGTGCTCCCACGGCTCGGCTTCGAAAACGGCAATCTTCGTCATAGGTCAGGGCCCTCCCCGCCCTCGAGGGCATTGAAGCCCGATACGATGTCGATGAGCTCTTCGGTAATGGAAACCTGGCGCTCCTGGTTGTAGGCGCTCTTAAGGAGCACGATCCGGTCCCTGATGTTCTTTTCCGCCCCCTGCATGGCAGCGAGCCGGCTGGCGTTCTCGCTCGCCAGGGACTCGGCGAGGGCCTGGTAGATGGAGGCGATGAGGTAGTGCTTGAGGAGGTGGGAAAAGAGTCCGTCCGCCTCCATGCGGAAGATGGGCAGCACGCGGGAGGGCCAGGGCTCGGCCTTGATGCCCGCGAGCCACTCCTGGTCGAGGGGAAGGAGGCGCTGCATGGCGGGCTCGTACAGGGGGCCCGAGAGGTGGCGGTTGTACACGAGCAGGACCCGGGACACCCCGGTCCCGGTGCTCCATCCGTCGATGACGCCGATGAGGTCCTGAGCCGCATGCGCCATGGCCCCGGGGGATCCGGGTACCGGGAGCGTGTCCTCTGCGTCGAGGCCCAGTCCTGCCAGGCGGTCGAAGGCCCGCTGCCCCACGGCGAGGATGCGGCAGTCTTTCCGGTCCGTTCCGAGCCCTTTCATGACCGTGAGCGCGTACGCCGCGATGCGGTCGTTGAACTGGCCGCACATCCCCTGGTCCGAGCCGAACACGATGATGCCGGTGAGCGCCCGACCGGGGGGCTCGGCTTCGATTCTGCCCGTGGGATAGGTGCGGAGCAGGCCCTGAAAGGCGAGCACGATGCCCCGGCTGTACCCCGTCAGGGACTCCCCTGCCTGCTCGTATTCCCGGATGTTCGCGGCGGCCAGGGCCTTCATCATCTTCACCACCGACAGCAGATCCTCGGCGGTCTCGTACTTTTTCCTCGCGGCCTCGAGGTCAGGCATGACCCTGCCTCCTCGTCTGCACGATCTGCCGGGCAAGGGAGAGCAGCGCCTCTTCGTCCTCCTTCGAGAGCGCCTGGTTCGACTCTATCCTGGCGCATACCTCCGGGAGCAGGTCCCTGACCCCGCGGCGCAGTTCGGCCTGGACCTCCTCGACCCCGGCTATGGGCAGGTCGCTGAACACGCCCCGGTTCACGGCCAGGAGGACGGCCACCTGCTCGCTTGCGCTCATGGGGTCGAACTGGGACTGCCTGAGCACCTCCCGCACCCGCTCCCCCTTAGCCAGCGTCCTGCGGGTCTCCTCGTCGAGCCTGGTCCCGATGCGGGAAAAGCTTTCGAGCTCCTCGAAGAGCGCATAGGAAAGCCTCAGGTCGCCCGCCACCGCCCGGTATGCCTTGAGCTGGGTCTTGCCCCCCACCCGGGAGACTGACCTCCCTTCGTCCACCGCGGGAAGCTGGCCCCGCCCGAAGAGGTCCGGGGACAGGTACACCTGGCCGTCGGTGATGGAGATGAGGTTCGTGGGGATGTAGGCCGAGATGTTCTGGGCCTCCGTCTCCACGATGGGCAGGGCGGTGAGCGAGCCCCCGCCGAACTCGTCCTTCAGGTGGGTGGAGCGTTCCAGGAGCCGGGAGTGGATGTAGAAGATGTCTCCGGGGAAGGCCTCCCTGCCGGGCGGGCGCCTCAGGAGGAGCGAGATCTCCCGGTAGATCCTCGCGTGGGAGGTCAGGTCGTCGTAGACCACCAGCACGTCCCTGCCCTGCCCCATGAAGTGCTCTCCCAGGGTGGTGGCGCTGTAGGGCGCCGCAAACTGCAGCCCCGGGGGGTGGTCGCCGGATGCGGCCATCACGATGGTGTAGTCCATGGACCCCCAGCTCCTGAGGTCGGAGATGGCCTTGGCCACGGCCGAATTCTCCTTCCCGATGGCGCAGTAGATGCAGATGACGCCCGTGCCTTTCTGGTTCAGGATGGTCTGCATGGCGATGGCGGTCTTGCCGGTCTGCCGGTCGCCCAGGATGAGCTGGCGCTGGCCCCTGCCGATGGGGACCAGGGCGTCGACGGCCTTGATGCCGGTCTGGAGCTGGACCGTGACCGGGAGGCGGTCCATGATGGGGGGGGCCGACCTCTCAATGGGCAGGACCTCGTCCGAGCGGATGGGGCCCTGGTCATCGAGGGGCCTGCACACGGCGTCCACCACCCTGCCGATGAGGGCCTCCCCCACGGGCACGTGGAGCGGCCTGCCCGTGCGGCGCACCTCCATGCCCGAGGACAGCTCCGTGCTCTCGTCCAGGAGCACGATGCCCACGTGGTCGGGGTGGATGTCGAAGACCATGCCCAGACGGCCTGCGGGGAGCTCCACCACCTCTCCCGCCTCGATGCCCGGGAGCCCGGAGGCCAGGGCGATGCCCCGCTCGATGCGGAAGAGCGTGCCCACCTCCTCGAGGTGAAGCCGCGGGCGTCTGCCAGAGAGGACCCTGTCCGTCAGGCCCGAGGCCTCGTCAAGGCGTTTCAGGATGTCGTCTGCGGCACGGATGCCGTACCCTGCTTCAGGCATGCTTCTCCTCCTTGAGCGTGCCGAAGGCGTCCGAGATGGCCTTCGCCACCTCGCCCTCGATGTCCCCCAGGTACTGGTCGACCCCCCACCTGAGCTTGTACCCGTCCACGTCCATCTCGATCCCCAGGAACAAATCGGGGGCGCTCTGGAACCGGACCGAGGCCTGGGGCGAGAACGCCTTTCTGACGGCGTCCGTGAGCCTGCGCTGCTGGTCGTCGCTCAAGGGGAACGAGCTCTTCACCGCAGGCGTGCTCCCGCCCCTGCTCATGGCCCCGGCGAGCTGGGACCTGCTGGCTTCCTCCGTCTCCCCGAGCTGACGGATGAAGGCGTCAACGAGGCCGTCCTCGATGGAGGCGCCGCTCAGGCCTGCCAGGGCGCTGCGGGCCATGGCTGAGGCGTCGTGCAGGGCCATGGTCCGCAGGCGCTGGGCGATATCGCGCTTCTTCTGGTTCAGGGCCTCCCGCAGATGCTCCTGCTCGAGGGCTGCCTGGTCGTGCACCTTCCTGAGATACGCCTCGCCCCTGCTTCTGGCCTCCTCCTGGGCCGCCCGGAGGATCTTCTCCCGCATGCGGTCAAGCTCCAGGGCCTTCCGGCGGTAGTCTTCCAGCAGCCTCCCCGCCTCCTCCTCCCTCTTCCTCGCACTGTCCAGGTCCTCGCCGATCTTCTCCCTGCGCTCGCGCATGGCCCTGGTGATGGGGGTGAAGAGGAAGTACTTGAGCACACCCACCAGGATGAGGAAATTGGCTATCTGCGCGAAGACCGTGAACCAGTCGATGAGCACGGGAACGCCCCCTACTTCACCACGAACGGGTTGGCAAAGATGAGGATCATGGAGATGACCAGGCAGTAGATGGCCACGGACTCGATGATGGCCAGACCCACGAACAGGGTCCTGGCGATGGTGCCCGCCTCGTCCGGCTGCTGGGAGATGGCGGTCATGGCCTGAGCCACGGCCCTGCCTTCCCCGAGGGCGGTGCCGAGGGCCCCAATGGCGATGGTGATGCCCGCGGTGATGATGGAAACAACGCTGATGAGGGTTGCCGAATCCATAGTTCCTCCTTTCATGGGCCCCCGCATGCGTCACGGGCCGGGGGGCAGCGCCTCTGCCGCCTCGTTCTCCCTCCTCTCGGACGAGGCGATGTAGAGCATGGCCAGGATCGTGAAGATGTAGGCCTGGATCATGCCGATGAGGAGCCCCAGGAGCTGCATGGCCACCGGGAGAAAGAGGGGGATGACCACGAGCAGGATGGCCGCGATCTTGGTCTCGGACATGATGTTGCCGAAGAGCCTGACTGCCAGCGCCAGCGTCCGGGTGAACTCCCCCATGACGTTGAAGGGGAGCATGAAGGGGGTGGGCTTCGCATACTGCTTGAGATACCCCACGAGGCCCACGGTGGCGATGCCGTAGACAGGCACGGCGAAGAAGACGCACAGCGCCAGCGCAGCGGTGGTGGACAGCGAGCTGGTGGGCGGCACGTACCCCGGGAGCTCCATGAACAGGTTCGAAAACGCGATAAAGAGGAAGAGGGTGCCGATGAAGGCCAGGAGCCTGCCGGGCTGCTCGCTGGAGATGTCCTCGATCTGGGAGCTTACGATCTCCACTACGGCTTCGAGGAAGTTCTGCCACTGCCCGAAGTCGCTCCCCGAGGTCACCCGGCGGGTGGCGAGCCAGGAGATCAGGACGAGGACGGCCATGGTGATCCAGGTGTAGAGGATCGTCCCGTTGAGCTTCACAAAGCCCGCCTGCCAGAGCACGAGGGCGTCCGGGGTGATGTACTCGAGCTTCAGGATCTCCATGCCTCTACCTCTCTTCCCTCCTCATCCGGCCGAGGAAGCCCCTGACCCAGAACCAGGCGTTCAGGCACCCCAGGATGACCCCCAGGAAGAGCATGGTCAGGGTCCAGGAATGTGCGCTCGGCCACCTTTCATCCATCCATATCCCCACGGCGACCCCGATGAGGGTGGGAATGGCCACCGCCCACCCCACGATGCCGATCATGCCCAGGCCGAACATGACGCTGCTTCTCCTGTTCCGCTCGGCCCGCTCATGCCTGCGCTCCCGGGCGCGGACCTGCCTGAGGAGCTCGGACTCCCGCCTGCGCCGTTCCTCCTCGCCCCTAGACATGATACCTGCGGCCGAACTTCATGAACCTGCGGGCGAGGTCGGCCTCCAGCCGTGCGGCCGCCGTGCGCACCTTCCGTTCCCGCTCGTCCTCGAGGAGGAATTCTCGCTCGAGCAGTCCCTTCAGGTCGGAGAGCTCGCCCCCCAGCACTGCCCGCGAGGTGGAGACCAGGACGTCCGTGCCGGCCTTCACGAGCACCCCTTCCCCCAGGGCCGCATACCGGACCGTGCCGTCCGGGAGCTCGTAGGAGAGGACGCCGTTGACGAGGCCGGTGACGAAGTCGATGTGCCGGGGAAGCATGCCGAAGAAGCCCAGGCCGTCTTCCGCGACCACCTTCCTCACGACTGCGTCCAGGAGGACGTGTCTCAGGTCGTAGATCTTCAGGTTCATGCCTTTGCCTCGCTTATGGGGCCCATCATGTAGAGTGCCGTCTCCGGCACGTTGTCGAAGGCGCCCTCGAGGATCTGCCTGCAGCCTGCCACCGTATCTTCCAGGGAAACGGACTTTCCCCTGTACCCGGTGAACTGCTCCGTGACCACGAAGGGCTGGGTGAGGAACCGCTCGAGCCTCCGGGCCCTGTTCACGGTGAGCCGGTCTTCCCGGGAGAGCTCGTCGATCCCCAGCATGGCGATGATGTCCTTGAGGTCTTCGTAGGTGGCGATGGTGCTCCGGGTCTGCTGGGCCACCTGGTAGTGCTCGCGGCCCACGATGTGCGGCACGAGGATGTTCGACCGGGACTGCAGGGGGTCGACGGCCGGATACAGCCCTTCGCCCGCCTTTCTGCGGGAGAGCACGATGGAGGAGGACAGATGGCCGAACACGTGCTCCACCGCGGGGTCGGTGAGGTCGTCGGCGGGCACGTACACGGCCTGGACCGAGGTGATGGAACCCTGGGGGGTGCTGGCGATGCGCTCCTCGAGGTCCGAGATCTCCGTGAACATGGTGGGCTGGTAGCCCAGGCGGGAGGGGATCTGGCCCAGCATGCCCGAGATCTCGGAGCCTGCCTGGATGAAGCGGAAGATGTTGTCGATGAGCAGCAGCACGTCCTGGCCCAGGTCGTCCCGGAAGTACTCCGCCATGGTGAGCGCCGTGTGCCCCACCTCGAAGCGCACCCCCGGGGGCTGGCTCATCTGGCCGAACACCATGACCGCGTTCTTCAGCACCCCGACCTCGCGGATCTCGCTGTAGAGCTCCTCGCCCTCCCTGGACCGCTCGCCGATGCCGCAGAAGAAGCTCACCCCCTGGTACCGGGCCGCCATGTTCTGGATCATCTCCATGATGAGCACGGTCTTGCCCACGCCGGCGCCGCCAAACAGCCCGCTCTTTCCCCCCAGCTCGATGGGGGCGAGCAGGTCTATGACCTTGATGCCGGTCTCGAAGATCCTGTTCTCGGGCGCCTGACGCCTCAGGGAGACCCCTCCGCCGTGGATGGACCGCCGGGGGACCGAGTCCGGGAGGGTGGGCATCCGGTCGATGGGGTTGCCGAAGACGTCGAGCACCCTTCCCAGGAGCTCCCTTCCCACCGGCACCGTGATGGGGCCGCCCGTGTCGACCACCACCGCGCCCCGCTTCAGCCCCTGGGTCGACCCCATGGCGATCCCCCGCACCCTCTCATGATCGAGGTGCCCGATGACCTCGATGGACAGGTCTTCCTTCCCTTCGACCCGGAGCAGGTTGTAGATGGGGGGGAGGTCGGGCAGGGGTTCGGCGGGGAACCGTGCATCCACCACGGAGCTGCGCACCGTCAGAACCGTCCCCCTTCTCCGGGGGCTTTCCCGGACTGTGGTCAGGGCATCAGCCATGTCCGTTCTCCCTTGCGTGGCAGAGTGGGAGATGTTTTTTAGCCATCGAGCCTGCCGCCCTTCCGGGCAGGTCCTTTGCGTGTAAAGAGAAAGCATGCGGGCCGCCCGCTCGAAAAGCGGGCACGAGCGGCAGGATGGCCCATAGGCTCTTGTATAGAACCCTGTGCGCTGATCTCAATCCTGTTTCCGTAGGCAGACCCCTGCCGCACACCGCGGACGCGCCTGTCCTGCAAAACAGGATACCTGTCTGGGGGGATTCGTGGATGCCCGCGTCAGGAGGGAACGGCTCCGGCTTTCCCTAAAAAAGGCGGGTCGTGGTGCTACTGCCCTGCCAGCCGGCAGGTCTTGTCGCCGTTGCCTCCCGACCTCAGGTCCTCGGACCGGAGGGTGCTGATGTCCTGGTCTTCGAGGAACTGCTTCATCTTCTGGAGCGACCTGACCTGGAGCTGGCGCACCCTCTCCTGGCTCAGGCCCAGCTGGGAGCCGATCTCCATGAGCGTGACCGGGGGGTCGGAGTAGAAGCGCTTCAGGATGATGAACAGCTCCCTGCGGGTGAGCATGGTGAAGCCCTGCTGGAAGAGGAAGGACACCTGGCGGGAGATCTCCCTGCCCGAGTAGAGCGACTCAAGGTCGAAGTCATCCGTGAGGTAGTCCACCCACCGGTCCGTCTCGCTGGGATCGCCTGCGATGGTCTCGTCCAGGGAGAGCAGGTCCTTGGTGTGCCGCAGGGTGCCGGTGCGTATCTTCGAGCTCTTGCGGATGAAATCCTTGATGGAAGCCTCGATCCACCACACTGCATAATAGATGAAGTGAACCCCCCGGTCCGGGTCGAACCGGGTGAGGGCCTTCATGAGGCCCAGGTTCCCTTCCTGAACGATTTCAAGATAATTATGACCGCTATTGAAATATTTCTGGCTTACCTTGACCACGAATCTCAGGTTTGCGTGGATGATCTTCTGACCGGCAGTGACGTCTCCCTGCTGGTACTGCTTTGCGAGCTTATACTCCTCTTCCGGCGACAGGAGCGGATATCTCCTGATTTTACGAAGGTACAACTGAAGTTCCGAATAGTCATGTCTGTTTGCCATATTTCGTAACCTTTCTTGAGTACAGGTTTATGGGACTCATGAACCCTCCGGGCCCATGGCCGTCCCACTCCCCGGCAGGACGGCGTATCTTTTCCCTGCGGGGGGGCGAATCCTCGGTAGCCGCGGTGAGCCGGGGGTAGAGCTCCACGAGCGCCTTCCTGATGTGGAGGTCGGTGATGAGGCTGATGCCGGAGTCGTGCTTTGCCCGCTCGATGATGTCCAGGACCTTCTGGAGATGCTCCTGGCGTCCGTCTTCCCGTTCATGCGGGAAGGCGCACAGCGAAAGGATCTCCTCCCTGGCCGATCTGTGGAAATGCTTGCGGGCTTTCATGTCGAGCAGCGTGCCTGACCTTTTCCTGGTTCCCCTCGACCGGTGGGGGTGGCAGGCGGGATGGGCCAGGTCGGGGTCCACCACCGAGAGGATGGTGTGCTCGACAGGGGTGCCGGTGATGATCACCTTGGACCGGTACGGGATGCGTTCGCTCCCGCAGGCGCCCGGGGTGAACATCCCGGTGCGGGGAAGCGGGCTCGGCATGCAGATTTCCCGCCTGCATACGGAGGCCTTCACCCGTTCCCACAGGGGGAAGTGCCTCAGGACCCACGATGCCTCCAGGACCAGGAACCCGCCGTTCGACTGGTGCATCGCCCCTGCCTTGAGCCCTTCGAAACCCGTGTCTCGGGGCGCGGGGGAGAAGCGGCCGAAGAGGTCCTCCTGGCCGGCATCGGGCGGGACGAACACCACGGGCCTGCCCCTTTCCCCTGTTCTTGCCACCAGGATGCCCACGCCATAGGGAGAAAACATGCGCTCCCCCTCACGGGAGACGGCAGCGGAAGACAGGCCGCCCCCTCCGGGCAGGGTGAAGAGGTGGAGGTTCGCGAGGATGTCTTCCTCGGTCTCTTCCAGGTGCACGAGGATCTTGGGGAACCTGCGGTACTTCCTCCGGAGGTCGGAAAACACAGGGGAGACGGCCTCGATGGCCTTTCGGGATGTGAGGGCCTCGATCTCCTCGTAGCAGCTTTTCTTCAGCGCCCTGACGCTCTCCCGGATGAGGCGGCGGTCACTGGCGGGAACCCTGCCCAGGGGCGCACCCGCAAGGTCCTCCCCCTGCCTGGCAGCCCTCGCCGGGTTGCCCTTGCGGGAGGCCACGGCAAGGGTCCGGCGCACGGCCTGGATCTCCTGAAGGGCGTAGGACTGCATCACCTCCGAGACCTTCTGCTGGTAGTCCTCTGACAGGAGGGTGCTGCGGAGCGTGGTGCGCGCAGCCTTGACGAGGCGCTCCATGTCGGAGCGGAATTCCATGCCCCTGCCCGCCGGCAGCTGGACCACCCGGGGTCGCTCATGGGGGCGGAAGGAATGGATGCAGCACCAGTCGCTCGGCTGGGGAAGGAGGTCCCCCTCCTTCCTGAAGCCCTCCCTGATGGAGGAGGCGCTCGGCAGGGCCTCCCCGGACGAGGGGAGGAAAAGGATATCCGGGCCGTCCCCCGCCCTGAGGCGCAGGAAGAGCCGGCTCACCCACCTTCCCGCAAGACGGGTGCCAGCCCGTGCGTACCGGAGCGTACGGTCGAGGCCGCCAGCCCCTGCCTGCCGGTCCGCCTCGCCATCCGGTCTCTGCCGGGGACTGTGCAGGGCAAGCTCCCGCGCCGCCTTCACACAGCCCATAAAGGGCAAGGCAACCAGCGCAAGCATGGATCCCTGGGTTATTTTGAACATAGTCTTCGTCAAGTCATGCAAACCATTCGGGGTAGGTCTTCCGGACATCCCTCGGGCGCTTGAACTTGATTCGACCGGACATGAACATGCCGGCAATCCTTCTGGCGATCATCCTGTCTTGGACCGGATCGGGGCGTTTATGCCCGGAGCGGCCCGGCTTCTGTCTTCGGCCTTCGATGAGGGAAGCGATGCCTTCGCCCATGACCTCCATGAGCTCATAGAGGGTGGTGGTGATCTCGACGGACGTGCTCCCCGAACCCAGGGAACGAGAACCACTGTGTATGCTCATATGAAATCCTCCTGTGGTATACCCCATGATTCCGTTATCTGCCGAACCACATGCGGCGAATCTTTCTGCGTCATACCCCCTTTATTCAAATGGTGTGCCGATCATGACTTTTTAAAAATAATCAATATAAACAAGAAGATATTTTCTGTTTTCCAACAGCTGAGGATCCGGAGGGTTTGCCGGTTGTCCTGCGGGACAGGATGATTCCTTTCTGACGAGATTGCTGCCGGGGCTTGCACCGGATTGTCGAGCGATGTGCCGGTGTTGCATGTCCGCAGGGACGAGGAACTCGGGCTGTTTAAGGGGTGGGCATGCAGGGCCTTTGAGGGCGTTCCCGCGCATCCTGCCTGGAAGGGAAGATCCTACAGGTGAGCAATGGGCCCGCGTGCGCAGGCACCCGGGGGACCCGGCGTAGGTCCGCTTTCTCAGGGATCGGTAATCCTGCCGGGCAGGGCAGGGAGCTCTACATGTGCCTGGACACTTCGTACTTGTGGAGCAGGGCGTAGAGCCTGGACCGGGAGAGCCCGGAGATCCTGCAGGCCGTCGAGACGTTGCCGTCGGTGCGTTTCATGAGCTCCGTCAGGTAAAATCTCTCCACTTCGGCCAGATACCTGGTGCGGACGGGACGGAGGCTGGGGAGCTCAGGGGAAGGGGGCCGGGTCATGTTCGAGAGGATCTGATGGAAAGAAGGCTTCACCATGTTCATGGAGATAGCCTTAACAAGGTGTGTGCCAACTCCCTCCGCTTCAGGAGATCTCGTATTTTTTCAGCAGGGCGTAGAGGCGCGAGCGCGAGAGGCCCGAGATCTTGCAGGCGGTCTTGATGTCGGACTTGGTCTGGCGCAGGAGCTCCTTGAGGTACTGCACCTCGATCTCGCTTACCGCTTCCTCCCGCACGTCCTTGAGGCTGGGCAGGCTGTTGTCCCCCCTGAGCCTGATGCTCTCCGGCTGCACCTGCTTCCTGGCCGCTGCGCTCCTCTTCACCTGGACGTGGATGTGGTAGGGGAGGTGCTTGGGCACCATGATGGGGCTGTCGTGGGCAACGGCAAGGGCGCTCTCCAGGGCATGGATGAGCTCCCGGACGTTTCCGGGCCAGGAGTACTGCATGAGGATCTCGCGGAAGGCGGTGCTGATGCGCTTGGGCTTCATCCCGTACTTTCTGCTGTTGCGCTTGAGGTAGTGGTTCGTCAGCTCCTGGATGTCCTCGGGGCGGTCCCGCAGGGGCGGCAGGTCGATAGTGATGGACCTGAGCCTGAAGAGGAGGTCCTTGCGGAACCTCTTGCTCTGCACCAGCTCGTCGAGGTCGCGGTTCGTGGCCGAGATTACCCGGAAGTCGCTCTCCACCTCGCACGATTTCCCGATGGGCCGGAACTTGCCTTCCTGCAGGACGCGCAGGAACTTTTTCTGGACGGACAGGGGCAGCTCCCCGACCTCGTCCAGGAACAGGGTACCCTTGTGGGCCTGGGTCACCAGGCCGTGCTGGGCCTTGTCCGCGCCGGTGTACGAGCCTTTCTCGTGCCCGAACAGGATGCTCTCCACGAGGTTGGGGGGAAGCGCGGCGCAGTCCACGACCACGAAGTCGTTCCCGGTGCGCAGGGAGTGGTTGTGGATGGCCCGGGCGAACAGCTCCTTGCCTGTGCCGGTCTCGCCGGTGATGAGGACGCTCGCGTCATTGGACAGCGTCTTGCTCAGCAGGGAGATGCACCCCTTCATCTTGGGGCTGTGCCCGATGATCCCCTCCTTCTCGAAGTCCAGCTGCGCTTCGGGTAGAGCGTTGCTTTCGTGGTACAGCAGCGCATCCTTGAGGAGCTGAGCCAGGTCGGTCTTCGAAAAGGGCTTCTCGATGTAGTCCCAGGCGCCCCGCGACAGGGCGAGATCCACGGAGTCAGGGTCACCGTAGGCGGTTATCACGATGACCTCGGGCGAGCCGAGGTTCCTGCACACCTGGGGCAGGATGTCGATGCCGTTGCCGTCGGGCATGCGCACGTCGAGGAATACGACGTCGAAGGGGTCGGACTGGACGGCAACGAGCCCCTCCTCGAGGGTGAACGCCTGGGTGCTGGCGTACCCCAGCGACCGGGACACGTTCGCAATGGAGCTGCAGACGAGCTTGTCGTCGTCGATCACAAGGATCCGTTTACGTTCTTCCATGGGGAGCTCTCTCGAGCTGTTTTTATGGTTGTACACGGGTCTCTCTCCTGAAGGCCTGCCCGATGGCCTCTCCCAGATGCGAAGATGAGAAGGGTTTTGAAAGATAGACGGCAGGGGCGGCCGGTTTGTCTTTGAGCGCTTCGAGGGCGTCGTAGGACCCGGAGCAGATGATCACGGGGAGGTCGCTGCGGATCTCCAGCAGCTTCGAGGCAAGCTGGTCTCCGTTCATGGAGGGCATGATCTGGTCCGTGATGAGCAGGTCGAAGGCCTCGGGCGTATGCCGGAAGAGGGAGAGGGCCTTGCCCGAGTCGCTGGTGGACGCCACCCGGTAGCCCATACGGACGAGCATCCGGTGGATGCTCTTGAGCTCGGGCCCGTTGTCGTCCACCAGGAGGACCCTTCCCCTGCGCAGCCCCGGGCGCAGGCCGTCCGCCACGCTCTCATGAGCCCCATCCTCAGGCGCTCCCTGGTACCTGGGGAGATACACCTCGAAGGAGGAACCCTCTCCCGGCCTGCTGGTGACGATGATGGAGCCCCCGGCATTCTTGACCACGGCATGCACCACGCCCAGGCCCAGGCCCGTACCCTTGCTTGACTTCCTGGTGGTGAAGAGCGGATCGAAGATCTTGTCCAGCACCTCGGGGCTCATGCCGCAGCCCGTGTCGCTCACCGTGAGCTTCTGGTACTCCCCAGGGTTCAGGATGGAAACGCAGGCCGGGGTGGGAACGCTCACCAGGACCTCTTCCAGGGCAACGCCCAGGATGCCGTGCCTGCCCTCCATGGCCTGCACCGCGTTCATGCAGAGGTTGGCCAGGAGCTGGTAGAACTGGGGAGGCGCGATACTCACCAGCGCCTGGGTGGGCTGGATCGCCCCCTGAAGCACGATGCCGGGGGGCAGCGACTGGCTGATGATCCGCAGGGAGTCCCTCACCATGGGCTCGATGCCCACGGGCTTGTACCGCTGCTTCTTCCGTGAGCTGAACATCTTGATCTGGTTCGTGATATCCTTGCCCACCTTGGCGGCCTGGATGATCTGGTTCAGGAATTCCCGCTCCGGCGCGTCCGGCGGAAGCGTCTCGGACACGAGCTCGGCATTGATGAGGATGGGCTGGAGGATGTTGATGAAGTCATGGGCTATGCCGCCGGCGAGCATGCCGAGGGCTTCGATCCTGCGCTTCCTTTCGAGGGCGTGCTGGAGGGCCTTCTCCTCGGTGACGTCGTGCTCGATCACGGTGTAGTTCGTGACCTCCCCGGAGGGGCCGCACACCGGGGCGATGATGACGTCCAGCTCACGTTTCGTCTCGTCCCCCTGCGACCTCTCCATGATCCCTCTGAAGGGTCTGGCCCCGATATCCCCCAGGGAGAGGGTCCCCCCCGTGTCGGTCTGGCGGGACAGGTAGTGCTCGTAGCTGGTGCCGATGAGCTCCCGCCGGGACACGGACAAAGAGCGCTCCGCCGCGGGGTTGAGGTACTGGATGACCCCCTCTCCGTCGAGGATGAAGACGCTTTCCGTGGCGTTCCCGATGGCGGACACCAGCAGCCTGTTGCGCTCTTCGGTCCGTCGGTAGTCCGTGACGTCCAGCGAGATCCCGCCGATGATCCTCGAGCCGTCGCTGCCGGGGATGGGGAACTTCTGCGTGAAGAAGGAGACAAGCCTCCCCTCCAGAGGCAGGGTCTCGATCTTCTGGTGGTCGGCGCCCGTTTCCAGCACGAGCCGGTCGTCGCGGGACACGGCCTCCGAGACCTCGCGCGGCCAGATGTCTTCAGGCGTCCTCCCGATGCACGTGCTGACGGCCATGCCGTAGACGTCCTCGATGTAGCGGTTCAGGTACATGAACCGGCCCTGCTCGTCCTTGAGGTACACCATGCCCGGGAAACGGCTCATGAAGAGGGTGAAGAGCTCCTCGTTCCCCTTCAGGTCCTCCTCCAGCCGCCTGCGCTCTTCGATCTCGAGCTTGAGGCGGCTGTTGGTCCGCAGGAGCTGGGACGTTCGTCTGGAAACCTCCTGCTCCAGCGCCCTGCGTGCCTCCTCGGCCGCATCCTCAGCCCGTTTCCTGGATGCCTGGTCCTTGTGCCTGCAGGATGCGTTCTTCAGGACCAGGGGGAGCACCTCGCGATAGATGGGCGAGTCCTTGGCGAGGTAGTCGTACACCCCTTCCTCCAGGGCGCCTGCGACCTCGCTCAGGGTCCTCTCCGTAAAGAGCACGACAAAGGGGGGACAGTCGGCTCTGGCCCTCATCTTCCTGTACAGGTCGACCCCCGACATGTCGGGAAGCTCGGCATCCGCAACCACGATGTCGAAGGCTTCGGACGCGCCCTTGACATGGGCGAGCGCCAGGGCCCCCTGATCGCACTCCACGATATGACAACAAGTACTTCCCCTGCTCAGTGCGTAATGGAATAAAAGCCTGTCATGAAGGCTCTCCGCAACGAGGAGAATACGAATGCTTTCGTGTTTTGCTTTCATATCTCTCATGAGTTACTTTTTTCAGACAGACTAAAATTGACTATATCATATTATAATATTACAAATATTAATATTAGTTTTTATAGCGCCCATGTCCTCATCCCCATTGCATCGGTTTCTTCCGAAACGATGCGGACATTCTCCATGGGTAATCATCAACCAGAAACCACTGGTTGATACTTCCTCTTATTGAAAATCATAGATGAACGCTGGTTTTCTGAGACGAATACAGCTTCTGAATCGTTGCTAAATACAATAAGTTAACGCATCCTACGTACCATGTATTTCATGCTATAGCAAAGGAAATATTTCCCGTTTCAAGACAAGGTATTATTCCATAGCAAGTGTGTGATGCTTGTTAATGGCTGGGTCTCCGCAGAGATTATGCGTCCTCGGACCGCTCCACGACGAGCCTGGAAGTGATCGCTCCCTCTCTCAGGCATGCAGGGGGCCAGGTAGTGAGGTCCATGAGGGTCGACGGCAGACCACCGGGAGTCCTGCCGCCGTCGAGGACGGCGTCGATGTCGAGTCCGGACCCGGCAACCGTCGGGGCATCCGCCGCAGGGGGCATGCCCGAAGGGTTGGCCGAGGTGGAGGTGACGGGGCCTGCGGCCTTCGTGAGGGCCAGGGCGAGGGGATGAGGGGAGATGCGCAGCGCGACCCTGCCGCCCGGGGCAAGGAGGGGATGCAGGCCGGGTCTCGCCCGGAGCACGGCGCTCAAGGGTCCGGGCCAGAAGTGCGCAAGGAGAGCCTTCTGCTTGAGGTCCACCTCGGCCAGGGAGAGGACCTCCTCCATGCTCGACGCGAGCACGATCATGCCCTTCGAGGCGTCCCTGCCCTTGATACTTACGATCCGCTCGATGCCGTCGTGGTCGCTGATGCGCGCCCCCAGGCCGTAGAAGGTCTCGGTGGGGTAGGCCACCACTGCGCCCGGCTTGGCGTTGAGGATGGCGGCTACGGCGGCGACGTCGCAGGTGACGAGCATCCTAGAGCTTCCTGATGCCCTCGTCTGCTTCGAGCACGGTCTTCCTCATGTCCTGCCGGTAGAGGTCGAGCTTGCCTTTCAGCCCCTGGTCGGTCACGGAGAGCATGGAGACGGCCAGCAGGGCCGCGTTCTTCGCCCCGGCCTTGCCGATGCCCATGGTGGCCACCGGGATGCCCGGGGGCATCTGGACCATGGAGAGCAGGGCGTCGATGCCGTTCAAGGACGAGGCGTCGATGGGCACGGCAATGACCGGCAGCGTGGTGTGGGCCGCGATGACGCCCGCCAGGTGGGCGGACATGCCGGCCCCGGCGATGATGGCGGCAAAGCCGTTTTCCCGGGCCGACCGTGCGAGCTCGACCACCTCGTCGGGGGTCCGGTGCGCCGACAGGATGCGCATCTCGTACTCCACGCCGAACTGGCGCAGTACCGCGGTGCACTCCTCCAGGACCGGCAGGTCGGATTTGCTCCCCATGAGCACGGCGATCTTCATGACAACCTCCTCAAGGCCTTGTGGCCGATGTCCCTCCGGAAATGGACCCCCTCGAAGGAGATGAGGTCAACGGCCCGGTAGGCCTTCGCTATGGCGCCCTTCAGGTCGTCCGCCACGGCGGTGACACCCAGGACCCTTCCTCCGGCGGTGACGATCCGGTCGTCCTGAAGCTTCGTTCCCGCGTGGAAGACCTTTACTCCCTCGATCCTGCCCGCCTCGGCCAGGCCGGTGATGACCCTGCCCTTTTCGTACGGGCCCGGGTAGCCGCCGGAGGCCATGACCACGCACACGCTCGGGCCGTCTTCCCAGAGGAGGTCCATGCCCCTGATGCTCCCGCCCCTGGCCACCTCGTGCAGGATGGGCACGATGTCGCTCTTGAGGCGCATGAGCAGGGGCTGGGTTTCGGGGTCGCCCATGCGGGCGTTGAACTCCAGGACGTAGGGGCCCTTGTCCGTCATCATGAGCCCGGCGTAGAGCACGCCCCTGTAGACGATGCCCTCCTTCCTGAGCTCCCGGACAAGGGGGTAGAGGACGGTGTCGAGCACGCGGCCGTACATGTCGTCGGTGAGCACCGGGGCAGGGGAGTAGGCGCCCATGCCGCCGGTGTTGGGCCCCTGGTCGCCGTCGAGGGCGGGCTTGTGGTCCTGGGAGGAGGCCAGCGGCACGATGTGCTCGCCGTCGCAGATGGCGATGAAGGAGGCCTCTTCGCCCACGAGCCGCTCTTCCACCACGATGGATTCCCCTGCGCTGCCGAAGGTCCTGCCCACGAGGATCTCGTCGATGGCTGAGCAGGCCTCGTCCGCGCAGGAGGTCACGATCACGCCCTTGCCCGCGGCCAGGCCGTCTGCCTTGACCACGCATGCGAAGGGGACCTCCCGGGCATAGGCGCGCGCCGTCTCCGCATCGGTGAACACCCCGCAGCTTGCGGTGGGGATGGAGGCCTTCCGCATGACCTCCTTGGAGAAGATCTTCGACCCTTCGATCTGGGCGCCCCGCCTGTCAGGCCCGAAAACCGGGAGCCCCTCGGCCTGGAAGGCGTCCACGATGCCCGCCACCAGCGGGGCCTCGGGTCCCACCACCGTAAGCTCGATGGCGTTGCTTTTGACGAACTTCAACAGCGAGCCGATGTCTTCGGCAGGGATGTCCACACAGATGGCGTCGGCTGCGATGCCGCCGTTCCCGGGTGCGCAGAACACCTCGTCCACGAGGGGGCTCTGCGCGATCTTCCAGGTCAAGCCGTGCTCCCTGCCGCCGGATCCCACCACGAGGACCTTCATGGGCGTGCTCCTAGTGCCTGAAGTGGCGCATGCCAGTGAAGATCATGGCCATGTCGTGCTCGTTGGCAGCGGCGATGACCTCTTCGTCCCGCACCGAGCCGCCTGGCTGGACCGCTGCCGTGGCGCCCGCATTGGCCGCCTCGTCGATCCCGTCCCGGAAGGGGAAGAAGGCGTCCGAGGCCACCACGGTGCCCTTCGTGGAGAGCCCCGCGTTGCCGGCCTTGATGATGGCCAGCTTCGAAGAGTCCACCCTGCTCATCTGGCCTGCACCCACGCCCACGAGCTGGTCCTTCGTGGCGTAGATGACCGCATTGGACTTCACGTACCTGACGATCTTCCAGGCGAACTTGAGCGCCTCCATCTCGTCTGCCGTGGGCTTTCTCTTCGTGACCACCTGGGCCTTCTCGAGGTCCACGTTGCCCAGGTCGCGGTCCTGGAGCAGGAGGCCGCCCACGACCCTGCGGGTGTAGAGCAGGGGCTTCTTGGCCGACCTGCCCTGTGCGATCTCGGGCACCTTCAGGAGCCGGATGTTCTTCTTCTGCATGAGGATGTCGAGGGCTTCCTTGGTGTAGTCGGGGGCGATGACCACCTCGGTGAACACGTCGCCGATGGCGCGGGCCGTCTCGGCGTCCATGGTGCGGTTCAGGCCCACGATGCCTCCGAAGGCGGACACCTTGTCCACGTTGAAGGCCTTCACGTAGGCCTCTGCCAGCGAGGTCTCGGACTGGGCGGCGCCGCAGGGGTTCGAGTGCTTCAGGATCACGCATGCGGGCTTCTCGAACTCCATGATGAGGTCGAGCGCCGCGTCTGCGTCCATGATGTTGTTGTAGGAGAGCTCCTTGCCCCAGAGCTGCTCCGCGTTTGCCAGCGAGGGCTGGTTCACGGCGAGGTCGGTGTAGAAGGCCGCCTTCTGGTGGGGGTTCTCGCCGTAGCGCATGATCTGCCTGCGCCTGTACTGGGCGGTGTAGGTCAGCGGGAACTCGCCCTCCTCGATGTTCAGGGACTGGAGGTAGTTCGATATGGCCGCGTCGTAGCGGGCGGTGAGCGAAAACGCGTTCCGGGCGAGCTCGAAGTTCGTCTCCTCGCTCACGGAGCCGTTCGAGCTCTTCATCTCCTCGAGGATCTTCGGATAGTCGGCCGGGTCGGTGACCACGGACACGAACCGGTAGTTCTTCGATGCGGCGCGCACCATGGCGGGGCCGCCGATGTCGATGTTCTCGATGGCGTGCTCCAGCGAGGCGCCCTTGGCAACGGTGTCTTCGAAGCGGTAGAGGTTGACCACGAGCATGTCGATGGGCTTGATGCCTTCCTGCTTCATGGCGGCCACGTGGTCGGGGTTGTCCCGCATGGCGAGCATGCCGCCGTGCACCTTCGGGTGCAGGGTCTTCAACCTGCCGTCCATCATCTCCGGGAACCCGGTGTAGTCCGAGATGTCCACGACGGCGATGCCTGCGTCCCTGAGCGCCCTGGCGGTGCCGCCCGTTGAGATGATTTCAACACCGAACTGGGTAAGACCCTTCACGAAATCAACGAGTCCCCCCTTATCGGTAACACTGATCAATGCCCGCTCGATTTTCGGCATACAAACTCCTTTCGCATGATGTTTTCACAAGAGAATAACAGGCAGACACAGCAGACTTAATTGTTCCTTGCCCCGTTAAACCCCACTCTTTGCATGTAATACCAGGTAAGAAAGGGGACGATCCGCTCGAACAGCCCCGCATCGAGATACCCGATGTTTTCGACGTGGTTCTTCACCTCGGCGCCGGAGATCTCGCCGGAGATCATACCGTCGCGGAGCCTGGTGATCCGGTAGTAGAGCCTGTCCCTCATGCCCGCGTCCTCGACGTAGGCCGTGACGTAGCGGCTCATCTCCGCGAACAGGCTCTCCATGTCCATGAGGCCGGGCGTGCTGGTGCTCTCCGATTCGAGCTCGTCCACCAGGGAGGACAGGAACGACCGGGCGTCCTCCAAGCCCAGGCGGTAGGTCTCCTCCACCACGGGCTCGCCCAGCTCCTCCAGGAACGAGGTGCTGAATTCGATGGACAGGAACTCCTGAACATAGGGGTGGTCCTCGCCCAGGACCTTGGTGAGCACGGTGTCGGCCCTGTCCTTCCATTCCAGCGAGGTCTCCTTCTCGAGGCTTTCCATGAGCAGGCCGTTCACCTCGTCGAGCAGGTCCTTGATGAGGACTATGTACTTGTGGAGACTCCTGTTCCTCTTTTTCATGGCGCTATCATATACGCCCAGACCGGATACGGTCAAGCCTGTTCATGGGGTGGGATCCATGATATTATAGGTATATGTGCCATGAAAACATTCTAGAAATGCTGATCAACCAGGAGGCACTGAAGGCCCGCATAAGGGGCATCCTGAGCGCGAGGGAGAGGCGGACGATCTCCAGGGACAACCTGAAGGAGTCCGCGGTGCTGGTCCCCCTGTGCTGGACGGAAAGCGGGCCCGTCGTTCTCGTTACCAAGCGCTCCATGACTGTGGAGCACCACAAGGGGGAGATCTCCTTCCCCGGGGGCAGGGCCGAGAAGTCAGACCCGGACCTCTTCTTCACCGCGCTCAGGGAGGCAGAGGAGGAGATCGGGCTGAAGACCTCCGACGTGGAGATCCTCGGCCTGCTCGACGACCACATCTCCATCCTGGGCTACCACATCACGCCGGTGGTGGGGGCGATCCCCTTTCCTTACGACTTCCGCATCAACTCCGAATCGGACACTCTGCTGCAGGTCCCCCTCGAGAGGGCGTTGAGCGACACGGTGTGGATGGCCGAGAAGACGACCTTCCTGGGGAGGGACATCCACATCTACTACCTGGAGATCGAAGGCGGGGTGGTCTGGGGTGCAACGGGCAGGATGCTCAAGCACTTCGTGGACCTCCTGGCGGGCAGGACCATCTCCTTCAGCCCCGTCTCCCCCCGGGCGAAGGCCTGGGTCCAGGATCTCCTGACCCTCCAGGCCGGCTCCTGAGAACAAAACCGATTCCTGAAAGGACGAGGACATGCTGAAGACACGAATGACCGAGATGTTTGGCATCGAGCACCCGATCATGCTCGCCGGGATGAACTGGATCACGGAGCCCAGGCTGGTCTCCGCGGTGTGCAACGCAGGCGGGCTGGGCATCCTGGCCATCGCGCGCTGCACCCCGAAAGAGACTCGGGAGCTCATCCGCCAGATCAGGGACATGACGGACAAGCCCTTCGGGATCAACCAGATCCTCATCGGGCCTGGAGCCAGGGAAAACATCGAGGCCGCCATCGACGAGAAGGTCCCCATCGTCAACTATTCCCTGGGCAAGCCCTGGTTCGTGGACGACGTCCATGCCTACGGGGGCAAGGTCGTGGGCACCATCGCCATAGCCAAGCACGCTTCGAAGGCCGTAGCCGCCGGGTGCGACGCCCTGGTGGTCACCGGCCACGAGGCCGCGGCCCACGGTGCTGCAGCCACCTCCATGGTCCTCATTCCCCTGGTGGCTAGCCAGGTCAAGGTGCCGCTGATCGCGGCCGGAGGGTTCTACGACGGCCGGGGGCTGGCGGCGGCCCTGGCGCTGGGGGCGGACGGCATCTCCATGGGGAGCCGCTTCATGGTGGTCAAGGAGAGCATGGTGCACGACAACTTCAAGCGCCTGTGCATGGAGGCCACGGAGCAGGACACCCTCTACGACACGGTCTTCGACGGGCTCGAGGGCCGCGTGCTGAAGACAAAAGAAGCCATCGCCATGACCAGACGGGGCTTCCCGGTGGTGGAGGCCTTCAAGGGAGCGATGCTGGTGAAGGAGCTCATGGGCCTCTCCTGGCCGAAGTTCGCCACCGTCAGCCTCGAGATGCTCAAGGCCGAGGAGGGGCACCCCCTCTGGGTGCTCGCCCGTCAGGCCGTGGGCAACATGAAGCACCTCAAGGCCATCAACGAGGGCGACGTGGAGGGAGGCATCCTCTTCGCAGGCCAGTGCTGCGGCGGCATCACCGACAACCCCACCACCAGGGAGCTCATCGACAGGATCATGACCGAGGCCGAGACTGTCCTGTCGAAGCTGAACACCCTGAAGGCGTGACCAGGGCAGCTCGGCGTGACAGGGCATCCTGCAGGATGCCCTGAAGGTTCAAGACGGTTAAGTCTTTATAATTCTGTAAAAGTGTAAAACGAGCCAAGAGCACATCCGATAAAGCGAAGTGGCCAAACCAAGCTTGAGGAGGTGCAAATGGCTCGCAGGATGGATGATAAGGATTTGTTGGG
>Ga0208459_1000357_pt1 | contig 53101 bp, 40 predicted proteins | sample AD_UKC087_MetaG_FD_184433 | JGI IMG/M metagenome (GOLD analysis project Ga0208459, IMG submission 184433) | Active sludge microbial communities of municipal wastewater-treating anaerobic digesters from USA - AD_UKC087_MetaG (SPAdes) (version 2) | ecosystem: Engineered > Bioreactor > Anaerobic >... | reverse complement strand
CCGAAAATGAGCAGTACCAGGAGGCGGTATCAGACTATACCCATGTTATCAGCATCAACCCCCAAAACCTGCTTGCCTATTTTTACCGTGCCGAAATAAGACAGCAACAGAACGACCTGATAGGCGCCATTGATGATTACTCAAAAGTCATCAGCCTGTACCCGGCATTCTATTATGCATATTACATGCGCTCGATGCTTTACCGTCAGATTAATGATTATGATGGATACCGCCGCGACAAAATGATGGCCGAACACCTGATGAACAGCACGGATACCACCTTGTACAACGAAACCCAGCTCAACTCGTTCAAAAGTTTGTTTGAGCTACGCACCGAGGTTGAAAACGCTGATACCTCCAGCGGTAAAATTCAATACAAATCTTATGAGATTTCCATTAAGCCGCTTTATTACCTGATGGCTGCCGATCCGGCGCAACAGGCCGCCTTACCGCTCACGCCCAAGGACTACAATGCGCAACTTGCCGAACTTAACTCGTTAAGTGAAATCCTGCTGCACCTTGAATTCATTCATAACGACCAACAAGCAGGCAAAGAAAAAATCATTAAAGAGCGTGACCGGCTGCAGGAAATTACCCTTAAGGAAAACAACAACGAGGCGCTTCTGATCTGGAGCAGTATTTTATCTGCCTCGTTGTTTAATTACAGCGAAGCCCTGACCCTGCTGACCGGCATCAGCGACACTTCCGGATTTTCATACCTGGCATGGTTTATCAGGGGCAATATTCATTATGACCTGGGGCAAAACCTGGAACAGAACCAGAAAAATATGGATCTGATTTCCGGCAATGACACTAAAGACAGAAACGACTATTATTATAAGGCCCTGGAAGATTATACGGCAGCCATAGAAAAGAATAACAAATTTACATTTGCGTATTTCAACCGTGCCTATGTCAAGACCATGCTGAACGATTACAGTGGGGCCATACTCGATTATTCCGTAAGTATTTTTTACAACACCTCATTTGCCGAAGCCTACTTTAGCCGTGGGTTGTTATATCTATTTACCGGCAATATTGAAAAAGGATGCGAGGATATCAGTAAAGCCGGAGAATTGGGGCTAAAAGAATCCTATAACCTCTTGTTCAAACATTGTAAAAAATAAATCGTGTGTTTATGATGACAAGTTCCGAACGGGAAAAAAAAACAGTGTATCTCATGATTGGGATGTATTGTAAAAAACAACGCCATCATGCGGAAATGTGCGAAGAATGCCGGCAACTCACACTTTATGCTTATGAAAAAATTGATCAATGCCGATACAACCCTAAAAAGCCAAAATGCAGCAAGTGCACAACTCATTGCTACCAAAAAGATAAACGGGAGAAAATAAGGCAGGTAATGCGTTATTCAGGGCCCAGGATGATCTTGTATCACCCGTTGGTAGCGCTCCGGCACATGCTTAGATAGTGTTTGTAGGAAAACGTCAATTTTTTCCCCGCCTGCATCGGGCAGGGTTACGCTTGCGACAAAAATGCTCATTTGCACCAGTATACTCCGCTTTTTGTCGCTTCGCAGGCCTGCCTGAATGACTTCAGTCAGGCAGGCCTCAAACTTGACGTTTTGTTGTACAAACACGAGTTTTCTTATAGGCACTAGCATTAGATAATTGTCTGATATAATTCCTATCAACTAAAGATTTATTCGGAACTTTGTCATACAAAAATGTATGCGGTTCATAACACACTTACATTAATTATTACCGGCCATGGGGCTCAACAAATATATTCCGAAAGGTTTTACGGCGATAAAGCACATTTTCTCATCGCTGCATTCGCGAAACTACCGGCTTTATTTCATAGGCCAAGGTGTTTCCCTGATTGGAACATGGATGCAGAATATTGCATTAAGCTGGCTGGTTTACAGGCTTTCGGGATCGGTATTTCTTTTAGGTCTGGTGGGATTTACCAGTCAGATACCCAGTTTTATTCTTTCACCTTTTTCAGGGGTGATCAGTGACAGGTATAACCGGCTTAAATTAATGAAACTTGCACAGATTTTTTTCATGCTTCATGCACTGGCTATGGCTGTTTTGGTACTGACCGGCGCCATACAGGTATGGCATATCGTAACCTTAAGTATTGTTTTTGGTATTATCAACGCTTTTGACGCACCGGCCCGGCAATCACTGGTCATCGATCTGATTGATAACCCCAAAGACCTGGGGAACGCCATCGCATTGAATTCAGCAATTTTCAACGCCGGGCGTTTAATAGGCCCGGCTATTGCAGGTATTACCATTGCCATAGTTGGTGAGGGCATCTGTTTTCTGTTGAATGCCCTGAGTTTTGTCGCGGTTATTGCCGCACTGATGCAGATTAAGATTCCGGCTAGACAACAGTCCATCATTCCCGGAAAATTTAAAAAGAGTTTCTCGGAGGGGTTCCATTATACCTTCCATTCCATGCCGATACGCACTTTGATTACCATGTTGGCTGTTTTAAGCCTGATCGGCCTTCCGGTGGTAGTTCTTTTACCGGCATATGCCAAAGAAATCCTTCATGGAAATGCTGATACTCTTGGATACCTTATGTCCGCCCTGGGCGCCGGCGCACTGTGCGGTGCGCTGTATATGGCATCACGCAAAACAGTGCTGGGGCTGGGAAGAATAATTTCTGTAAGCATCGGAATTTATGGCCTGGCTTTAACGTTAGCATCATTTTCGCACATAGCCTATCTTTCAATGATGATTTTTTTCTTCGCCGGGCTCACTATGGTTCTTTCATTATCTTCAATAAACACGATGCTTCAGACCATTGCCGATGAAGATAAACGGGGGCGGGTGATGAGTTTTTATGCTATGGCGCTGATGGGAACGACACCCATTGGCAATCTCCTTTCAGGAACGCTGGCCAGTGGGATTGGTATACCTTACACATTGCTGATTTCAGGAACCATAACGATTTTATCAGGCGTATGGCTTTGGGTAAACCTCAAAGCGCTCAGGAAGTATGTGCGCCCTATATACGTTAATAAAGGCATACTCCCGGGATTACCACATGATATTAATTAATTTGGAAAAATTGCATTTTTAACCAGACCTTTTCACAAATGAAAGAAGTGAAATTTGTTTATTTGGGAGGTCGATGTGGGCAGCAGGTTAGGTAAATCCCGACAAAGAAAATATATAAAGAAGCCAATCATTGCAGGGTTACCCTATTTTCTTTTGTCTGCTCGAAGGGTGAAAAATTCTTATGAATTTTTCAGGTTAAGGGATTACAGTATTGTCGTAATCAATAAACATTTATAAACCACATATTTCAAGGAAACATAAAATTTATGCTTGTCTAATTAAAAAATTTGACTATGTTTGCACCTTATAATTTAAAACTAAAAAACTATGTTTAAAAATCATCCTAAGGGTTTATTGTCGGCAGCGTTGGCTAATATGGGAGAGCGTTTCGGGTTTTACACCATGATGGCCATCCTCGTGCTGTTTCTTCAGGCAAAATTCGGTCTTTCAGGCCCCAATGCCGGAATCATTTATTCCATTTTTTACTTTTCGATTTACATTCTTGCCTTTGTTGGCGGACTCATTGCTGATAAAACCAAGAACTTTAAAGGCACTATCCTTATAGGCTTAATTATGATGGCTGTCGGGTATTTTCTGATTGCTATCCCTACATCAACTCCGGTTCCTGAAAATTCTTTTAATCTTTTACTTGGGATGACCTGCGGCGGATTGTTTGTTATTGCCTTCGGTAACGGTTTGTTCAAAGGCAACCTGCAGGCTCTTGTCGGTCAGATGTACGACAACGAAAAATATGGGAAATTACGTGATTCTGGATTTTCCATATTTTATATGTTTATCAATGTGGGTGCCATCTTTGCGCCACTTGCAGCTGTAGGCGTAAGGAACTGGTGGGTAACGTCTCATGGATTTGAATACAACTCTGCAATGCCGGAATTGTGCCATTCACAACTGAATAACACAATCAGCGCAGAAGGCCTAACCAAACTTCAGGAATTCGCCGCACAATTTAATTATGCCGGAACCGACATAACAACTTTCGCCAATAAATACCTTAACGTGTTTGCTACAGGTTTTCATTATGCTTTTGCAGTAGCAATCTGTGCTATGTTAATTTCACTGATTATCTACATTGCCAACAAAAAGAAATTCCCGAATCCTAAAACCAAGGAAGAAGTTGCCAATGCCAATATTAAAGAAATGGATGCTAAAGAAGTCAAGCAGCGCCTTTATGCATTGTTTGCAGTTTTTGCCGTGGTTATTTTCTTCTGGTTCTCATTCCATCAGAATGGGTTAACACTTACTTATTTTGCAAAAGACTACACAGACCTGAGCAAAATCAGTATTAACCTTGGGTTTACCGAAATAAAAGGTGCAGAATTGTTCCAGTCAATTAATCCATTTTTTGTTGTATTCCTTACACCGGTGATTTTAGCTGTTTTCGGCGCTTTACGGGCCAGAGGAAAAGAACCTTCAACTCCTAAAAAGATTGCCATCGGAATGGGTATCGCTGCAAGTGCCTATCTGTTAATGGCACTGGGTTCAATGGGAATTCCTACAAAAAGCGAACTTACAGAAATGGGAGGATTGCCCGATGCTCAGCGTATCACACCCTTCCTGCTGTTAGGCACTTATTTTATCCTGACTGTGGCCGAACTCTTCATTTCGCCGTTGGGAATATCCTTCGTTTCGAAAGTGGCTCCTCCCAAATATCAGGGTATGATGCAGGGATTATGGCTTTGTGCCACTGCTGTCGGAAACTCGCTGCTGTTTATCGGAGCTGTATTGTACGACATTATTCCTATTTCCGGCGTATGGACCGTTTTCATCGTGGCCTGCTGTATTTCGATGGGGACAATGTTCTTCATGCTACGATGGCTGGAAAGAGTTGCCAAATAAAATTCCAAAAGAGGCTTAACGGCCTCTTTTTTTTTTATTAATTCCTAAACCCGAAAATATCAAAACAATGAAAAGAATTTTATTTGTTCTTGCCCTGTTATCTTATTTTTCAGGTTCTTTTGCACAATTTCAGGTTGGCCACCGCACCATCACTTTCCAGGATCCGGCGCGTAGCAACCGCAATATCGAAACAGAAGTTTATTATCCGGGAACCACGGCGGGCGACAATGCTGCCCTTGCCAACGGACAATTCCCCATAGTTGTTTATGGCCATGGCTTCCTGATGGGTGTATCGGCATATGAAAATGTATGGACGGTCCTCGTTCCCATGGGATATATCGTGGCCCTGCCTAAAACAGAAAGCGGAACACCAGATCATTTGGAATTTGGTCGTGACCTTGCTTTCCTTATCAATCAATTAAAATCAGAAGGGACAAACAGCTCGTCGCCTTTTTATCAGAAAGTCAGCGCCACCTCCGCCATTATGGGGCATTCGATGGGTGGCGGTGCTGCATTCCTGGCCTGCGAAAACAATTCCGTACCTAACGTGATGGTTACCTTTGCCGCTGCCAATACCAACCCATCGTCAATTCATGCGGCCACCAATGTTAGCATCCCGGCCATGGTAATAGCAGGCGAAATGGATTGTGTGGCGCCACCCGATGAACACCAGACACCCATGTTCGATTCGCTTTCTTCACCATGTAAAACCTTTATCAGCATCAAAAACGGCGGACACTGTAACTTTGCCGACTACAATTTTATATGCACTACAGGTGAAGAAAGCTGTCATCCCGGCGGTGTACCCTTGTCGCGGGCCGAACAGCAGCTTACGGCCATGAATTTTGTTATGCCTTATCTGGATTACTTTTTAAAAGGAAACAACGCTTCATGGAACAACTTCCTTGATTCATTAAACAACTCCACGAAAGTTACCCGCATCCACAGTTGCACCATCAATCCATCAGCGATAAACACCAATGAATGCTCGCTGCCTGCCATGACCTTAGTCCCCAACCCCACTTCAGGCCAGCTGAATATTAGCTTTGCAGAAGATAAAGAGGTACATATTGAAATTACGGGTATCACCGGGAACAAACTGTTTAATACCTGTCATAAAGGCCGGCAGGTATGTATCGACATCAGCCATTTCTGCCAGAGTATATATTGGATAACCTTGGATGATGAAAATGGTCAGAAAGTTACTCAAAAATTCATCAAAATGTAAGGCTTGATTTTTCATAAAATGTTCAGGTAGATTTTTCAGGGAATGATTTTGTTTACCTTTGCCGGCACAACGGCGACATTGTTTTGTGCACAACAGGAAAATATCCGTTGAAAAGAAATCGGTTCATTTACACAAAAAGATTGACTCTCCAGATTTTAAATGGCAACACAAGAACTAAAAAAACTATTGATACTCTTCAAAGGACTGGTTTCGTTTATAATTTTCATCATCACTTCACAGGTATTTACCTTATTGATTCCTGCGCCTTTTACACACAAAAAAAAGAAAGCTGATGATTTTTACACCCGGCTGTTAGTAGGGTATGCACGCTTTGTGATTAAAACGCATTTTAATATCCGGGTACGATATATCAATAAAAAGAAAAATACCTTTGATAAGCCGGTAATGATAGTATGCAACCATCAGTCGTTTACCGATGTAGTGGTTACTACGGCTTTCGATTCAAAAGTTTGTGTACTCAACAACAACTGGCATGATAATGTCTGGGCCAGGTTTTTCCTTACAAAATATATAAACCTGTTTTCTATTTACAAAGAAAAAAAACTGCTGGTTGAAGAGCTCAGGACACCTGTAAAAATGGGATGTCCGTTACTGATATTTCCCGAAGGTAAAATGAATAAAGACGGAACGATATCGCGTTTTCACAAAGGAGGATTTTTTGTTGCAGAAAAACTCAGGATGGACATACAGCCCGTAGTGATATTTTATTCGCCGCAAATACTGAAAAAAAGCTGGTTTTACCTCAAGCACGGTGATGTCTTAGTAAAATTTCTTGATCCGGTAACCGTGGAAAGTCCCGGATATGGCGCCACTTACCAGGAACTCACTGATAATGTCATGCGGCTAATGCGTACTGAATTCAAACAGCTCAGCGCACAGTACCATCAAGGTGATTTTTGAACAGCGGCAATCCAAAAAAAGATAATTTTGTAAGCTAAAGATAATGGAATGGTATTGAATATACTTATTGGCCTGTTACTGCTGACTGTTGCTGTGATTCTAATTTATTTTTTACGTGCTTACAAAAGGCATCCGGCGGTTCCTGCCACAGACCTGACCGATTATCAGCCCGTGCAAAAATCCGACCGTATGCTTCAATTGGGCAATAATTGGTGCCACCTCAATTCGAGAGGGCTTTATGAAATGTACATTGAAGGAGCGCCTTATGAGCGCGGCATCATTAATGGCCGGCTGACCGAAAAGCTGATCTATACTCAGGAAAACCTTTTTATTGAAGAGATAAAAAGAAGGATACCCAACAACTTTTACCTTCAGTTTCTTAAAATTGTTTCTTTATGGATGAACCGCAAGTTAAAGGGAAATATCAGCAAGGAATACGATCTTGAAATTTACGGGGTTTCTCTTTCGGCATCAGCCAGGTTCCGGATGATAGGCCCTGCTTATTTGCGCATACTCAATTACCATGCGGCTCACGATATAGCCCACGCCCTGGTGAATATCAACCTGGTCGGGTGCACAGCATTTGTTGCTTCAGGAAAACACACGCCCGACGGCAACCTGTTACATGCACGGAATTTTGATTTTTACGCCGGTGATGAGTTTTGCAAAGAGAAAATTATTTCTTTTTACGCGCCCGACCGGGGTAACAAATTCGCCATGATCACCTGGGGCGGCCTTGTAGGCACAGTTTCGGGCATGAATATGCAAGGTCTGGCCATTACGGTAAATGCAGCCAAATCAAAAATGCCCCGCAGTATCTCCACACCGGTTACCATACTGGTCAGGGAAATGCTGCAATATGCCGGCACTATCGAAGAGGCCGTGGCAATTGCCCGCAAGCGCAGAATTTCAGTATCCGAATCTTTTCTGGTAAGCTCCGGCAGGGATAACAAAGCACTGATTATCGAAAAAACTCCTTACCGGACCGAAATTTTTGAACCGGACAACGGCCAGATTATCTGCACCAACCACTTTCAGTCGGAGGCCCTTAAAAAAGACCCGATGAACATACGGCAGATCAACGATACGGCCTCAATGTACCGGTACCAAAGAACCCGTGAGTTGTTTGAACGAAGCGGGCAAATTACAGTTGAAAAAGCCGTAGGGATACTAAGAAATCGCCTAGGGTTGGAGGATAAGCCGATAGGTAACGGCAACGAATACACCCTTAACCAGCTGCTGGCCCATCACGCCATCATTTTCAAGCCCGGCGAATTAAAAATGTGGGTTTCATCAGGGCCGTTCAACCTTGGAGAATTCTTATGTTATGACCTGAATACGGTATTCGGGAAGCCCTCATCCATCAAGGATACCTGTAATATAATCACAGAAAACCTTGTAATACCGGGCGATCCCATGCTGACCAACGGAGAATTTGAGAAATTTGAAAGATTCAAGCAAATTAGGAAAGAGTTGCTCGCAACTCATGAAAATCAAGGCATAGTGAATGCTTTGATTGAAGAAATGATTGGCCTTAACCCTGAATACTTTTTATCCTACAGCACCGCCGGCGATTACCTCCGTAGGAGAAAAGACTATACACATGCAACTTCTTATTATCGTATAGCCCTCCAAAAAGAAATCCCTACCAAAAAGGAGAAAGAGGAAATCCGCAAACACCTTGATCTTTGTGAAAAAAAAACCTGCGCAACCGATGGATGACCTGGCTGACATAAAAGCTGTTTTCGATGAACTGCACTGTTGTGTGATTATGCCGACGTATAACAACGCCGGCACCATCGGCAAGGTATTGTCGGAGGTGCTTGAATACACGGGCAACATCATCGTTGTTAACGACGGATCGACCGATAAAACAGGGAAGATTCTGGAAAGCTTTTCCGGCATTCATATTTTGGATAATAAAAAAAACAAAGGCAAGGGCTATGCGCTGCGAAAAGCCATCAGGTATGCACATAGCATGGGTTTTCGGTATGGGATAAGCATAGATGCCGACGGACAGCATTTCGCATCCGACCTGCCTGCTTTTCTGAAGAAAATAATGGAAGTGCCTGGAGCAATCATCATCGGGTCAAGGAACCTGCAAACGGAAAACATGCCGGCAAAAAACAGTTTTGGCAATAAGTTTTCGAACTTCTGGTTTTATATTGAAACCGGCCGTAAACTGCCCGACACGCAATCAGGCTTCAGGGCCTATCCCTTGTACCTGTTACACAAAAAAAGATTTTTTGGCCGGAAATATGAATTTGAAGTGGAAGTGCTGGTACGTTCGGCCTGGAGTGGCATCAGGACCATACCCATCCCTGTGAGTGTCTATTATCCACCGGCCGGTGAACGTGTTTCGCACTTCAGGCCGTTCAGCGATTTTTTCAGAATAAGCGTTTTAAACACGATACTGGTTTTTTTAGCTTTCTTTATTATTAAACCTTTAGCACTGCTGAAATTTATAAAGAAAAAAATGACGTTCGATGTTGCTACCCGGCAAAAAAAAACTGCAAAAAATCCCACCAATAACCAACCTTAGCGCAGCATGAGTTTTATATTTCTTAAAATATATGATTTTTTCAGGCAACGAAAGTTTTTGTTATTTGTGGTTTTGTTTCTTTTAGTTGCGTTTTTTCTGTTTATGGCAACACGAATAAGGGTCAGCGAAGACATCACCGATTTTTTACCCAAAACAAAAGCTACTGAAAATATTCATGAGGTGTTACGCATGGTAAATTCTGGGAACGACCTTGGTATTATCCTTACGGATAACAATCCTGAAGCTGATCCCGACAAACTTATTTCCTATGCCGGAGAAGTCAACCGGAACCTCGAAAACCTGCAGGTTCAGGGTATGGTGAAAAATATTACCTGCAAGTTTGACGACAATTATTTTGCCGGCACCTATGATTTAATTCTCAGAAATCTTCCTTTTTTCCTTGACAGAGAAGATTATGATCGTATAGAGAAAATGCTGACTCCGGAACATATTGACTCGGTAATGCTCAGCAACTATAAACTACTGCTTTCCCCTGCCGGAACCTTCCTGAAAAAACAAATTGTCAGCGACCCGCTCAACATTGGCAGTTTGGCAATGGAAAAAATGCGCATGCCTGGCATTGGCAGCAATTTCAGGATTTATAAAAACCATATTTTTTCGCAGGACCTCCGCCACCTGTTGATGTTTGTTCAATCCAGTTATCCCGCCAACGAAAGTTTTCATAACAAAAAGCTCATCAAAGAACTTGACAATATCATCCGGGAGCATAAGGCAAATACCGGCAGGGAATCGCTTACCATACAGTATTACGGAACGGTAGCGGCTTCCGTGGGAAACTCCGTGCAACTAAAGAAAGACGTGGTCGTTACCCTGGGTATTGCGATACTGATATTATTCATTTTTTTCAGTGTGTTCTTTCGCAAAAAAACCACTTTCATCCTGGTTTTGATACCGGTGGTTTTTGGCGGTCTGTTTTCCATGGCCATCCTGTCGCTGCTTAACGATGACATCTCGCTCATCGCTCTGGGAGCCGGATCAATAATCCTTGGCGTGGCGCTGACTTATTCCATACATTTTTTTTCGCATTACCGTCATACAGGTTCGGTCCGACAGGTCATCAAAGACTTATCTTTGCCGCTGACACTTGGCAGCGTAACCACTATAGGCGCGTTTTTGGGGCTCTTGTTTGTCAGGTCGGAAGTTCTCAACGATTTCGGCCTGGCCGCTGCGATGTGCCTGCTGGGGTCGGTACTGTGTACCTTGATATTTTTGCCTTTCATAATAAAACACAAGAATGAGGAAACAGGCGGCCCTTCAAAGACGAATATCATCGACAGGATATCGGCTTACCACCCCGAACGGAATCCTTATCTGATAGTGGCTCTGGCTGTCATCACGGTGTTTTTGTTTTTTATGGCCGGGAAACCCGGCTTTGAAACCGACATGAATACACTCGGCTACACCCCGGAAAAACTGAGACAGGCCGAAACTACTCTTCAGCATATTTCGGGAGATGCTTCACGCCAGGTTTTCCTGATCAGCAAAGGAGATAACCTGAACGCCGCGTTGCAACACAACGAAAATGCCTGCAGAAAAATTATGGATTTGAAGCTATCCAAAGCGTTTTGTCAAATCCAGAGCGTTTCCCCCCTCCTGCCCTCCGATTCGATGCAGCAAGTTAAGGCAGGTCTGTGGAAGGAATTCTGGAATAATAAACGCAGGCAAAACACAAAAAACCATCTTGCCGAAAGCGCCCGCCAATACGACTTTAGCGAGGATGCTTTCCATGATTTTTATTCACTTCTCGATAAGAATTATTCATGCATTAGTCCAGGAGACTTTGGATGGCTCAAAGAACATTTTGCCCAACCCTATATCCATCATGATGAAAAGAACAACTACGTATTTAGCCCGTTGAAAATAAAAAACCAAAGGTATGATCAGGTGCTGGCCGCCATCCCTGAAACTACGAATACCCTGGTGGTGGAACCCTCAAATATCCTGACTCAGTTTATTGAAATCATCAAAAAAGATTTTAATACGATACTTCTCATTTCATCTCTGCTGGTTTTTTTGTTCCTGTTAATCTCTTATGGCCGTATAGAACTCGCCATCACGGCATTTATCCCCATGCTGATCAGCTGGGTGTGGATTTTGGGCTTCATGAGCCTGTTCCATATAAAATTTAATATTTTCAGTATCATCATTTCAGCTTTTATCTTCGGCCTGGGCGATGATTTCAGTATATTTATCATGGACGGCCTGCTTCAAAAGTATAAAAAAGGAATCGACCTGCTTGACTCCTACAAAACAGCAGTATTACTGTCGGCATTTACCATGTTTGTTGGCATAGGCGTATTGATATTCGCCAAACATCCTGCCCTGCGTTCTATCGCACTGCTCACAATTATCGGGATGTTTTCCGTGGTTTTCTGCTCGTACACCATTGCTCCTGCCTTATTCCGCGTATTGGTTTACAAAAAAAACAAGTTCCGGAAATTTCCTCTTACCGCTTACGGTATTAGTTATGCCGTGGTGTGTTACACTTACTTTCTGCTTGGATGCATCATCACAGCCCTGCTGGGACTTACCATCTATAAAGTACTGCCCGTTTCAAAAAAGAAAAGACAGTTGTTGTATCATCAGACCCTGTACGGGGTTTGCCGGTCAACCATGTATCTCATGTATTTCACCAAAAAGAAAATCATCAACTTTACTCCCGGCACGCTGAAAGAGCCGGCGGTTATCATCGCCAACCACCAGTCGATCATTGACATTCCGTTATTCCTGATGTTTTCGCCCAAAGTCATCATGATTACCAACGATGCGTTTTACAATTCTAAACTGATAGGCATCATTGTGAAACTGGGAGGTTTCTTACCTGCATCACTGGGGTATGACGTTATAGCCCAAAAAATAAAACCGGTAGCCGAAGCAGGATATTCCGTCATAATTTTTCCTGAAGGAACCCGCTCTACCGACGGGCATATCGGGCGTTTTCATAAAGGCGCCTTTTATTTAGCAGAACAGCTTCACATGGATATCCTGCCCATTGTGAGCCACGGCACGGGCAACTATATTGCCAAAGATGACTTACTTGGCAAAAAAAGCCTGATAACCGTTAAGTTTCTCGACCGAATAAAACCCGGCGATACTGCCATGGGGGCCAATTACACCGAACGGACAAAAAATATTCAGCATCATTTCAGACAGGAGCACCAAAAGCTCTTAAACGACTATTACAGTGACACCAGACTATACCGCGATATTTTAATAAAAAACTTTATTTACAAAGGCCCGGTTTTGGAATGGTACACGCGGATAAAATCAAAATTGGAGAATAATTATAGCCAATACAACGACATCATTCCGCGCGATGCCCGTATAATAGACATTGGCTGCGGCTATGGCTATTTATCTATGATGCTGGCCTGGGTATCGCCCAAAAGGAAAATTGTGGCCATAGATTACGACAGGGATAAAATTGATGTAGCCTCACACTGCCTGTCAAAACCGCCTAATGTTATGTTTTCTCACGAAGATATCACCAGCTATGAATTTGGGAATAGCGATGTTTTTATTCTGAGCGATGTACTGCATTACCTGACTCCCGAAAATCAGTTCGGCATACTGCACCAATGCGTTGACAGGCTGAATGCGGGGGGAATAATTTTGATCAGGGATGCGAATAAAGACAGTGAACGGCAACATAGAAAAACACGATGGACAGAGTTTATGTCTACAAATTTTGGGTTTAACAAAACCGCAAACGACAAACTTCATTTCTTTTCGGCAGCAAGACTGGCGGATATTGCAGCATCACTGAATGTAAATGTTCAGATAATAAAAAATCCAAGGATAACCTCCAACACCCTGTATTTAATAAAAAAATAACCCCACGAAAAGATAAAAACTCCTTTGCCCGCTATTATCGTCATCTACACGAAACAAATTCATTTTTATTGTGATGAAACGATAGTATCTTTGCATCCGGATTTTAATGTTGTGTCATTATCGTTCACATTCGTGCATGTATTAACGACTCATCAGTTTCAACCTTTTAGAATATTCTACACAAAGGAACCAGGCGTTTATGGATAATAAATTTGATGTCATCATTATCGGCAGCGGCCTTGGCGGTTTACAATGCGGCTATATCCTGAGCAGGGAGGGAATGAAAGTCTGCATACTTGAGCAACATAGCCAGATTGGCGGCTGTTTGCAGAATTTTACCCGCGATAATTGCGTGTTCGATACCGGCGTTCATTTCATCGGAGGCCTGGACGAAGGCCAGGTGCTGAACCGTTATTTTAAGTACTTCGGGTTGATGGACAAACTGGACCTGAAACGCATGGATGCAAATGGTTTCGACACCATCAATTTTGCCGGAGATCCCGTGGAATACAAGTTTGCCATGGGGCATGAGCATTTTGTGGATGGCCTCTGCCACCATTTTCCGTCCGAAAGAAAGGAACTGGAAAAATATGTCGGCAAGCTGAAAGATATTTGCAATCATTTTCCGCTGTACAGCATAAGAGAAAACGAATTTCAGGTGTCAGAGCTTCAGTTGTTTTCGGAAAATGCTTTCGATTATATCAGATCGGTTACACATAACCGCAAATTACAAAATGTGCTCGCCGGGAGCAACCCGTTGTATGCAGGCATACCCGAAAAAACCCCGCTGTATGTCCACGCCCTGGTCAATAATTCTTTTATCGAAAGCTCGTGGCGGGTGGTGAAAGGCAGCTCACATATAGCTACTATCCTTGCAGAATCCATAATTGAAAATGGCGGCACTATTTTAAAAAAATCCAAGGTAGAGGAATTTATTTTTGACAACAAAAAACTCACCGGCGTAAAACTCACCAATGGCGAATCGTTTTTTGCCACCAATATTATTTCCAGCATACACCCCGCAAAAACCATTGAAATGGTTGACAGGACAAAAATCCGCAGCGCCTACAGGGAACGTATCTTAAATCTGGAAAATACCACGTCAAATTTCATCATGTATATAGTCTTTAAAAAAGACGCCTTCGAATACCTGAACCATAACGTATATTACTATAAAAACAACAACGTATGGTATTCGCATGATGTCCGCGGAAAAGGCTGGCCCAATAACTACCTGCTGATCACGCCTTCAAGCGAACAACAGCAAAATTTTGCCGACTGCGCTACCATCCTTACGTACATGTCAATGGATGAAGTCAGAAGATGGGAACATACCACCGTTGAACACCGTGGTGATGATTACCAGGCCTTTAAACAGCAAAAAGCCGAACAACTGCTCGACACCGTAGAAATCCGCTTCCCCGGTTTCCGCAGTACCATTAAAAAATATTACACCTCCAGTCCGCTGACTTTCCGGGATTATACCGGTACAGTGGACGGCTCTATTTATGGCGTGGCCAAGGATTGCCACGAACCTCTGAAGACTCTCATCATGCCGAGGACAAAAATACCCAACCTCTTTCTTACCGGCCAGAGCATTATTCTCCACGGCGTACTGGGCGTTACTATTGGCTCGGTAACTACCTGTGCCGAACTGCTTGGAATGAAATATCTGGTGGAAAAAATTAATAACACCTGAGTATGTCTGCTGAATGTGTCCTCAGCGGCAACATAAAGCCTTTCAAAAAATAAATGTCTTCAAAACAACATTTTTTATCTATGACAATATATGCATAGCAACAAAAGTTATTTCAAATTGACTTATCTTTGCACTCCGTTTTACAAGCAGATGACTACATCATTTGGATACTTAAACAGATTATTAATAAACTAAGAAAAATTCTAATCCATGCAACGCATAAAATTCAAACTTATCTACCCTAAATGGGAAAAACTCGAAGGACAAACCACTTTTAATCTGCCACCACATGGCCCGGTAGTTATGGCTGCCGCCTTACCCGATTATGTTGATGTGGAATTTACGGACGAAAATGTAGACGAAGTTATTTTTAACAATGATGTTGACTTTGTTGGCATTTCTATGATGCTAACGAGCCAGATAAAACGCGGATGGGAAATTGCCACCGAATACCGTAAGCGGGGCAAAAAAGTGATTTTTGGCGGGATATCCACCATGCTGCATGCCGAGGAAACTCTGGAATATGCCGATTCAATATTTCTTGGTGAAGCCGAAGGACGTATGGAAAAAGTTTTTGAGGATTTTGCCAACAATAAATTGCAGAAAGTTTATAATTACCTCACCGTACACCCTGATATCAATACCATCGGCCCTGCCCGCAGAAGTATTCTGAACACGGAAAAATACTACCACAAAGGAGTGCGTATGGTGGACCTTTTCCATGCTTCGCGTGGATGCAAATACAACTGCTACCCTTGCGCTGTAGCCTACCTCGGAGGAAAATGCTTCAGGCCGCGCCCCATCGACAAGGTGGTTGAAGAACTGGCCACCATCGATAACAACAGGCTGTTTATCGTGGACAACTCACTGGCACAGGATAAACAATGGGAACTCGACCTCTTCCGCGAAATGATCCCCTTCAAGAAAAACTGGTGCTCCCACCCTATTGAAGACGACGATGAAGTACTCGACATGGCGGCACAAGCCGGAGCATGGTTTGTATATCAGGCCGTATTCGATACTTCGGACTATATCAAAAACAGAATAAAACGTTACCACGACCATGGCATCGCGGTAGAAGGCACTATCCTACTGGGAACCGACGACCATACTGAAGACGACATTAAACGGCTGATCGACTTCCTGCTCGAAGTCAACCTCGACCTGGCCGAATTTACCGTACTTACGCCCTTCCCACACACCAAAGCTTACGACGACATGCTCAGGCAAAACCGCATCATCGATAAGGACTGGAATAATTACAACGCCGGTAAAGTGGTCATTCAGCCTAAACAGATGACTCCTGAAAAACTCCAGGAATTGTACCATTATGCATGGGATACTTTTTACAAAGATGAAACCCAGTCGGAAAAAATGTTTAAGCTTTTCCGCTCGGTCATCATGAAAGAAATCGCCAATGGCACCTACAAACCCATACGCGAAGAATTATCAAGAAGCAGTTTTGGGAAAAAAGTAATTAGATAATCAAAAAGCTCACCTGGTATTATGATTAAGCATTTCAACAACGAAAATAATTCTGAATATTTTACTGAAGTATACGATTTCAAAGGCCAATGGGATGCCCCCTCACGCTGCGGACTTAAAATTGTGGAAAACAACGGGCAAACCATTATCATTGCCACCGAACTCTACGCTGAAAACCCCGGCACCTCGGTAACAAATTTCTGCGCACCCCTGGCAACACAAATATGCTCCGAGTTTGCCATTGACCATGACAAGGTAATTTTTATCGTGCACACACCGGATGCTAAATCAAAACTGACATTTTTAAATGAAAGTTTTTTTCAGGTTGACTTTGCATGGACCGGCTCCAAATTTACCGACCCAAAATGGAGCCAGATAGAAAAAGCAAAAGTTGATAATTTAATACAAAACAGCAAATCCTGATGCGGAAAAATCGCATTACCGAATTCATAAATTAAATTATGTTTGAATATCGATTATCGGTACGTGGCTATGAATTGGATTCATACAACCATGTTAACAATGCCGTTTACCTGAACTACTACGAACAGGCCCGCTGGCAGCTTATGAAAGAAACCGGCCTCCTCGAAAAACTACAGAACGAAAAAATTCTGGTGGTAGTTACCGAAATCAATATCAGGTATTCCAAAGAAGCCCGTTTGTTCGACAATATTCTCATCAAAAGCAAGGTGGAATTTTCGGGGCCATACATCGTCTTTAAACAGTATATGTTCAACGAAGATGATAATATTCAGATTTCGCACACCACCGTTAAAACCATCCCGCTGAATCAGGACAGGGTGCCTTGCGGCCTGGCTAAGGAATACGAAGTATTACTCACCAAAAACAACTGAAATTGTCCCAAACAGATAATATCCTTATCGAAAAAAAAGGTTGTATTTCAGTGTTGCAGATCAACACTCCCCCGCAAAACTATCTGAAATCTCCTTCCTTCATCAGCAAAGAACTCTTATACCATATCGCGGATGATCAGGAAATAAAAGGAATAATCATCACCGGCATTGGCCGTCACTTTTCAGCCGGCGCCGACCTGAACCATCTTTTCGAACTGGCCCAAAATCCCGAAGACTTGCTGCAAGCCATGGAAGCCGGCAACACCTTACTCGACGACATATCTGCATTGCCCATCCCTGTAGCCGCAGCTATCAACGGTGTATGCATGGGCGGAGGCCTCGAAATTGCTATCGCATGCCACATCCGCATAGCTTCTGCAAAATCAATATTCGCCTTTCCCGAAATAAATGCCAATCTCATTCCCGGCCTGGGCGGCATTATCCGCATGGCGACACAGTCAGGAACTTTCCCTGCCCTTTCGGCCATTCTGTCTGGCGAAACGTTCGACGCACAAAAAGCATTGGAGTATAGGGTAGTGCATCAGCTAACCGAAGAAAAGGTGTTGGATTACACATTGGCATATATGAATACCCTTGTAGCTTCCAAGCCAAAAAAGGTGGTTGTTTCCATCATGCAATCCATTCACAATGCCTACAAACTGCCGCTGCACGAAGCCCTGAACGAAGAAACACACATGTTTTGCGCACTCGCCCTCGAAGAAGCTGCCCGGCGAAAAACACCATAAGCATCATGTATCAGACAGTACACTGGCGCCTGGAAAACAACATTGGATTTATCGAGCTGAACAGCCCGCCGGCCAACAGTATGAGCAAAAAATTTTTTGAAGAACTCCGGGATATCACCAACAAGGCGCTGAACAACGGGCAGGTGAAAGCCATTATTATCAGCGGTCGGGGAAGACATTTTTCGTCCGGCGCCGACATCAGCGACCTGTTATCTTTTGATGAAGAAAGTGATCATCAGGCATCAGATTATTATATAGCCAACAGCCAGACCTTTAAAAAACTGTACACAGCAAAAATACCAGTGATAGCAGCTATCAGCGGTATATGCCTCGGCTCCGCCATGGAGCTGGCTATGGCTTGCCATTTCCGGATTTCTGCCAATAACACCATCATGGGTTTTCCCGAGTCAGGTTTTCATCTGATGACGGGCTGCGGGGGCTCAGTTTATCTTTCAAAATTTGTCGAAAAAAAAACCATGATAGATTTGCTGATGAACGGGAACAACCTGAACGCGGCGGAAGCAGCGCAAATGGGACTTATCGACCTGACCGTGTCTAAAAGCGAAGTTATCGAAAAAGCTGTTAACTTTGCCTTACAGATTGCAGAAAACTACAAGCAGGAACAAAGGATTTTTTACGTACAGAAATATTTAAAAACGTATTGATGACATTTCATAAGGTTAAAATAACGGGAAGCGGAAAATTTTTGCCGGGAGTGCCTGTTCCATTTGAAGAAACCGACCGCTACCTGGGCGCTATTACCGATGCCCCGCCAGCCGTGGCCAAATGGCTGTCGCGTATCAAGCCGGTGATGAAAGAAATGCTGGATATCGGATATTATCATTATGCCATCGATCCGGAAACCCGCAAATTTACCGAAGACAATGTTACCATGGCCGTCAAGGCAGCCCGCCAGGCTATCGAAATGGCGCGGATAAAACCGGAAGACATACAATTTATTGCGTATGGCAGCGCGCATCAGCACCAGATGCCAACGGCCAGCGTCAGAATACAGGAAGCCCTCGGCATTGAATATTGTGCTGAAGTATCGATACACGCTAACTGCACCTCCGCCTACAAAGCCCTGCTGATAGCTTATGAGTTCATACAGTCGGGCAGATACGATAACGCGCTAGTGGTCTCATCGGGCATTTCCTCCTCAGAGTTAATTGCTGAGTATTACAATCAGCCCTTACTGAAAAAAGAAGAATTGTTTCTGCGGTATTTCCTGTGCGATGGCGCAGGAGCGCTGGTACTGCAAAAAGCCACAGACCATAAAGGATTATTCGTTGAAAATGTGTTTATGGAATCTGTCGGCGGCAAGAAACCTGCGGCCATGCTCAACCATCGTCCCGCCTATTGGCAAAACCCCAAACAAGAGTTCGAAAACGGCGATCATCACCTGGCACAGATGTTTAACGAACAACTGCGCATACATTTTCATGACTCCGACGGCTCGGTGTTTTACAAAGGGCTGAAACGCATGATTGAAAAATACAGTATCGACCTCAGTACATTAAGATTCTTCCAGGTCAACTTCCCGTCAAAACATATAGCTGAGATGATTATCGAAGAATGCGGACAACTCGGAATAAAAAAAGAGTCCCTCTACACCCGGATGAACGATATGGGCTATGTAGGCCCTCCCATGGTTTTCATCTGCCTCGACAAGATTTTAAGGGAGGAAAAGCTTTTCCCAAACGACCTGATCATAAGTTTTGTTACAGAAGTCAGCAAATTCATGCAGGCTGGTTTTGCACTTCGTTATTATTGATTGATATGACCGACGGAAAGACACACAGCACAAAAAGAATTTTTCTGGTCATGCCCGGACAGAAATACGTGAATTATTACGGGCAGACTGAACTCTGTAAAATGATGGGTAAAAAAAAGTTTATGGTATCCCTGGCCTTGCCTATGATTGCAGCCATTACTCCCCCCGAATACCAGGTGCGTATCATAGATGAAGAACTTGAACCTTTGCCCGAAGAAATTCCTGAAATAGTAGGCATCTCAACGCTGGCTACCACAGCAAAAAGAGCCTATGAAATCGGCGACTGGTACAGGTCAAAAGGCGCTACAGTAATTATTGGAGGGCCTTACGTGTCCTTTATGACCGATGAGGCCATCAGACATGCCGATGCTGTTGTGGTTGGCGAAGCTGAAGGCGCCTGGCAAAAATGCCTGCAGGATTTTGAACAAGGAGCACTGCAAAAAATTTACAATTCGGGCGAATACGTTGATTTTAAAGAAATACCTATCCCCCGCTGGGATTTAGTAGATATGAAAAAGGTGTTTCAGGTAGGCATTCAGGTTTCGCGCGGTTGTCCTTATAAGTGCGAGTTCTGCCTGGTCACCAACCTGTTTGGGCACAAAATGCGTTACCGCGAAATTTCCAACGTGGTGGAAGAAATAAAATCCCTGCCGGTAAAAAAAATGCTGTTTGTGGATGATAACCTCACCGCCAATAAACGATACGCCCACGACCTGATGAAAGCATTGGCTCCGCTGAAAATTTCATGGGGCTGTATGTCGAGCATCGAAATTGCCCGCGAAGAAGAATTACTCACCGCGATGAACAACGCCGGGTGTTTTAATATCCTTATTGGTTTTGAATCATTAAATGCAGGCAGCCTTTTCGAAACCAAAAAGAAGCAAAACCGCGACGCCCTGATATACGAGGACGCCATTAAAAAAATCCATTCTCATGGCATACATATCACGGCCTCTTTTGTAATTGGTTTTGACAATGATACCGCGAAAGAATTTGACCACCTGTACGAGTTTACGCAACGCACAGGACTCTCTTATGTAAACTTCAATATTCTCGGTGCTCCTTACGGTTCAGAGCTGCAAAAAAGGCTTACCGCCGAAGGCCGTATGTACAATATCGACACCGACATGATGGGCGGTTTGTTTCCCTGCATCCATTACTATAAGATGTCGCAGATTGATTTGTTTGACAAATACCTCGAAACGCTTACCAAAATATATTCTTTTGAATCATTGTATAAAAAGGCCAGCGTGCTTTTTGGCGATGGATACTTTCGCAAGCCATACAATGATGGGAAACCTGGCGCCGGCTTCGTGATCAGACTGCTGGCAAAACTTTTCAAAGAGTATGCCTTTAAGCCGGAGCCATATAAGCGAAAGTTTTATAACTACATGATTTCCCTCATCCTGCGCAAAAAAGTGGCTACCGACATGGGATTCTCCCATATACTCTCCATGACCAGCTATCATAATCACATCAAAAAAATAATCGGGGATGCCGATACCTACCGGCAGATGATTAAGAAATACGATATTGGGCCTTGGGAAAAAGTAAAGCCCATGAAGTAGCTGTCAGCGTTCATGGCGCGGATGCTCTATTTGAGAATTACAGAAAAATTTCCGGCACAAAAGGCCAATCTATTCATAAGTGTAAAAAAGAGGCTCAATGAACCAATTTCAACACCTTGCTTTCAAAGCTTTTGCCGGCATCAAACAGCAGTTTAAAAGAATATAACCCTGATGGAAGGTCTTCCGCACTGAACACCAAAGTATGTTTTCCTTTTTGCTGCATCCCATTTTCCATTTCAGCCACAAGTGCTCCCAGCACATTGTACACCTGCAGTGTCACCTTTCCATCATCAGGAATCTGGTAAACTATTGTAGCTTTGTCGCTAAAGGGATTCGGGAATCCGCTGATGTACATATCCAATTCCGGCAAGTCGTCTCCATGAATAAAAAACTTCGGCATCAACAAAAAAGCATCCGTAATCTCAGTCCCATATTGATTCCCAATTACACCCGTCCCTGTCAGATCAAAATTTAGTATTCCGGCAGGCAGGTCTTTCAGCGGTTCAAAAACAAATGTAATAAGCTGGTCGTTGGCCTGGGCATCAAAAAAATCAGTAGTAGCAAAAACCACCCTGATTTTCCCGTTTTCATCGGTAACAAGCAAGTCGTCATTGCTGGCTATAACCTCTTCCAAAGAGGGATTAATCTGAAGAGCACTGCCTTTGGCCTGAACTGATGGCATAAAAGCCGCCCGCAGCCGGTAATCAGTGGCAGGATAATTTAACTCCAGTCCCAAAGCTGCGAGATCCTGAACCTTATTGCTTATCCGGAGAGGTATTTCAAGCATTCCCTGCTTTTGTTTCACTATCATCTCTTCACCGTCAATAATGATATCGCTATCTGGCAATGTTTTCGTCATACTCCAGTTCGTCGCCGAATCCTGGTATTTGCTGCTTGAGGCATCGTAATCGCCATAACAAATGGTTTTCAGGGTAACATTCAGGTTAGCGCCCGAAACGGTAATCAACGTATCAAAAGCCACCCAATTTCCTTTCGGAAAGTTCACCGCAGGATTGTATGGCTGGCCAATTTTTGTCCTTAACCTTGCCACATCAATAGAGTTAATGAACGAGTTATTATCCACATTGGCCGCTTTCCGGTGTTTCAGGGAAAAGTATCTCGACGGATCGCCCGTTGTGTCATGTCCAATCAGATATTTCATCAGCGCAACATCTATTGCATTAATGGAATTACCCATCTGCATGGTATCTGCAGCATATTTATCATAAGAAAGCATGTAATTCCCATCCACCACGTCAACAAATTCAAAGGCACCGGCGGCATCGCTGGTATCCCTGGCCACTTCATTACCTGCAGGCATTGATTTCAAAATCACAACCACTTTATTGATATTGTATTTTACAGCTTCATAAGTGGGCATATTCGGAGCAGGAGCTCCTGCCACTGCTTTGGCGGCATAGCGGGTTTTGCCGCTAATGACGTATCCGAAATATATCGTCACATCGTCCGTAGCGGTACATATGCCATTGTCCACCGTAAGTGTATATGTGGTGGTGGTTGCCGGTGAAGCCAGGGGCTGCGAAACGGCAGGATTGCTGAGGCCTGTTGCCGGCGACCAGCTGAATGTTCCCGGCCCGCTTGACACATCACCAATCTGTACCGGGGTGCCGGTAAATGCGGCATCGGCGCCTGCATTGGCTACAGGAACAGCAGGCTGGGCACTGATCACCACATCGGCAGACCAATCGGAAATACAATTTCCGTTACTGACCGTAAAATTATGTGTCCCGGTGGAAAGGCCGCCTATTATGCCTGTGGCTCCTGTCCCGGTGTGATTGCCCGGTTCAATTACCCAGCTTCCCCCTGGAAGGCCTGTCAGTTCCACGCTTCCTGTTGCCAGGGTGCACGTTGGCTGAGTGATAACACCCACGAAGGGTGCGGTGGGTATCGGACTGACAGTAACAACCAAAACATCTGTCTCTGTGCATACGCTCGTCCCAAGCTTTACTAAAAGTTTATAATATGTAGTATCCGTGATAACCCCTGTGATATAAACCGAGGAATCAGCACCGGGGATATCAGCAAACACAATGTTATCGGAGGAACTCTGCCACTGCAGTGTGGCTGCCTCAAAGCCGGTCAGCGGGCCGGCTGTCAGGGTAGCGCTCCCGCTCTCACAAAAAACCGAAGGCGAGGCTGATGCTGTAATGTAGGAAGGCAATACCGTAACAGTGGCTGCAACCACATCGGCACACTGACTTACCGTATCCGTAGCTGTACAGGAATACACGGTAGTTCCGGCGGAAGCTGTTTTCACATACACTGTCAATGCAGTGGCTCCGCTGTTATATGGCATGGTGCATGCCGGATCGGCAAATAAATCGTTTGCGGGAGTCCACACATACGTATCAAAGTTTCCTGCAGGAGAGCTCACGGCAATCTGTCCGGGGGTATTGTTACACAAGGTCTGATCAGCTGTCAGCGTTAATACCGGAGGTGTAGCAATAGTGGCCAAGACCTCCGTAAAGGTTCCGGCGCATAACTCGGTAACATCCCAATCATAAAACCAGTCGTAATACAAAGGGCTGGCAGCCCCGTTGTTCCAGTTTGAAGTAATGGATACTGCCCCCGATGTTATTGGATAAGTAAAGCCGGTCGTTTCCTGAACCAGTTTATTGGCACTGTTCATTCCGGAAACTATAATCAGTTTATAACCTGTTCCTGCAGGTACGGCATAATTTAAGACGACAGTCTGTGCAGTGGTCCCTGTTCCTGAATTAGGCATAAAAACAACATCGCTGGTCCCGGCGACCTGCACTCCATAGCTATTCAGCAACCTGATGGTCATTAAGGCCGGAGCTGAATTCACAGGATACACCTTAACAGAGTTAATAATAATATTCCTGGTTGTGTTAAATACCAGGCCGAAGTTGTTCCAGTTAGCGCCTGTCGATGCAGCGGGTAATGGCCTGCCGGCGGTGCTTGCCGTAGATGTTTCGGCTTTTACATAATAGGCCGTAGTGGTATCAATAACGGGAGTAGCCCATGGAGAGCCTGTTCCCAGGAGAGAGTCAGCGGCATTATACCATTTTATTACTGCTCCCGGAATAGCCGTAGCAGACAATGTTACACTTCCCAGACCGCAATGCGAACCGGGGGTTACCGAGGTCAGGTTCTGGGTCAGGGAAAGAAAAACCGGCGTAGAATTCGACGATACCGGGCCATTCTGACAGGTTACCATACAACGGTAATAAGTATCCGCATCGGGCATTACATTACATGTTGAGGTTGCTGCTCCGGAGATATCAACAAAATTTACCCCGTCGGACGATTGCTGCCATTGATACAACACACCGGTACCGGTGATGGTATGTTGCAGCGAAAGTGTTACTATTTGCCCTGTACAAAAGACAGATGTAGTGGCGAGGGTATTTCCGGGGACGGGTGTAGTGCATGTAAATACCGGCGGTGAAAGGTTTTCATCAGCACCAATATCAGGATAATTCAGGTCGCGTGGTTGGCCATCGAAATCAAATAAAATGCCGGCCACAGGATATCCGGCGGCATTCAGCAAGGGGTTGCTGGTATGCAGATCCAGGTTGGAAACAAAGGAAGGGTCAGCAGCCATTGAGTTCATGTCCTGATTGCCGGTAGCTGTCTGCCAGACTGCCAGTGAGGCCTGATCAGCATTATAATATCCCGTGAAATTATTGGTTCCTGTGGCGATGTATAAATCATTATAATTGGAAGACAAAGTTCCTCCGGACCTGTATATGCAGTACCTTTTTGAGGTACCACCGGCAGCAGAAGCATTGTCCAGGATATTGTTCAGGAGGTTGGCATTACCTCCCGCCAAATAAAAGGCAGCAACGGAAGGGATGGCATTTTCGCTGATCAGAACGGAGTTATAGTAAAAATTACCGGTACCGGTACCCGAAACGCCCAGAGCCAGCCCCCTGATTGAAATAGTGGCAGAGGCCGTACTTATCCCATGAAAAAGGTCGGCAACCATGTTATTATAAACATTGGCGGTATATCCGGCATTAACATCCACCCTTATCCCATAAACATAATTTGTTGCCGTTACCGATGTGGTACCAATTGAATAGACATTATTGTTATAAACATTAATGACGCCCTGCGCTGCTTCCACAAATATTCCGGAGGCAACAAGGGCTGTGGTGGTAACATTTCTAACTGTGTTGTGAGCAATGACTGTTCCACTCTGATTAGAAGCACGGATACCGCACGATGTGGCTGCTCCGTTACCGATATCATTGGCAGTAACAGCTCCAAAGGTACACGAGTCAATAACACAGTCCTGGTCAGGATATGCAGAACTGCCGTAAAGATAACTACCCATATAGGCGTTTTCGACAGTAACTTTCCGGTAAACATTGTAGGAATTGGTGCCTTCAACATCCGTGGCCGTTGCTGCCCGATACTGATAAATCCCTTTGGATGAATTGTTGTATCGGTTCAGCGTAACTTTTGAATTAATAATGGTATTGTGTTGCGCTCCGTTGGTAGCCGAAGCATTCCTGACCAGATAGCCAAATTCGACCGCAGAGCCCAGTGCGATAGCAATATCAATACCATCAAAAGTGATATAATCACCGCCATGAATCAATATGCCCGCATCATAAGCTCCCGTTGTGCCGGTGGGCCGGAGCACAGGATTTGCACCGGCGCCTGATTTCTGAAAAACTATGGGATTGGAAAGCGTACCGGTGGCAGTTATCGCGGGACAATCTTCGTTAAAAACCTGCCCGGCGCTCACTCCAAAAGTAACGCCCGCCGCAATGCCTTCGCTGTTAAGATAATTGATAGCCTCCGTAAAACTGTTGAAATTATCTGTCCCGTTGTGCAACATGGGATTTGTTGTAGGCAACGTATTGTCAATAGTATAAATTCCATGCAACGGGTCGGGTGTCATCGATAACAAAGAAACATCATCAATAGCGGCCGGAGGATTAGCTATATCCGACATATCAGATTTCCAACTGAAAACAAGGCGGCAAACAACACCCGGCACTCCTGTAAGACTTATTGTCTCTGTGTTCCATGCCGAAGAACTCAGCTTATACATGCCGTAACTTGCACCAGCACCGGAAATCTGATACGCAGCTGATACTTCCGTATTTGCCGTTGGAATACCCATAGCGGAACCTGCCCCAAAAAACACTTTCATATTATCCCAGTCACTAAATCCGGAGCCTTCACCCAAGGCTTTCCACTTGAACGTAAGAGTTAGTTTGGATTCTCCTGCCGGGATAATAACATCATAGTAAATATGTTGTATTGCGCTGGTTTCGTTGTAAGTCCAGGAAGTGCCCGCTGCGGAAGAAATATAAGCACAGTTGGTTCCCGTTGCCGGTACCGGCACAGAACCTACATACCAGCCATCTGTAGTGGAATTGACAGCATACCAGTTATTGGCTGCGGGGGTTCCTCCTGATTCAAAACCACCATCACCGGCAGGAGAAATCAAAGTGGTTTGCCCATTAGCCAGGCAGCTGATGACCATAGAGAATAACAAAAAAACTAGTTTTTTCATAATCAAGTAATTATATGGACATTTATATCATCGTTTGATTTAGGTATAAAAATATTCATAAAAACAATAACTGCAAAATTTTTTTATTATAAACCAGCAGCTTACCACTTATTAATTCTATGTTACCATAAGCCACAAAAAAGAGAGACTGTCTCACAATCGCGACAGTCTTTTATATCTTCAGGATTACAATAGGACGACTCACTACAAAAAAAGAGGCTGCCTTTTTGAGACAGCCTCTTTAACTTTGATAATCTTCAATCGGGATAATTTATACGAGTTTTACGTTTACCGCATTTAATCCTTTTTTTCCTTCGGTGAGTTCAAAGCTTACTGTGTCACCTTCCTTAATCTTGTCGATAAGGCCAGAGGCATGCACGAAGTATTCCTTGTCGGATTCATTATCTTTAATAAATCCAAAACCTTTTAATTCATTGAAGAATTTTACTGTTCCTTTTTTCATTGTAATAAATTATTGTGTATTAAAATATTTGCAAAGATACTCAAATATCATGAAATGAAAAAAAATTTTTATTTTTAACATTTCTTAATACTAAATATAACCCGAATATATTGTAAGTTGGCGTTTCCTTAGTGCTACATGCAAAACAAAACAGCACATGCAACAACGGGACTTTTATACGGCGGATTCCTGCAATTATTGCCAGGTCATTTTTTTGAAATGTTCAGGTTAAAAAATTTATCGTATTGGCAAAAACGTTATTTTTACTTTTTAATTCATCATGGTCCATTCCACAAAAAACTTTATTATTTATAAAGCCTCTGCAGGCTCAGGTAAGACGTATACCCTGGTAAAAGAATATCTTAAACTGGTGCTGACAGATCCCTCCAAATACAGGCATATCCTGGCTGTTACCTTTACCAATAAAGCAGCCTATGAAATGAAAAGCCGCATTATGTCAAGTCTGAAAATGCTTTCAGGCCTGGGTGAGGATACCGTCACGGAAGACGAAAAAAAATCCGTCAGAAAAAAAAATGGGGCGCTGATAAGCGAATTATGCGCAAGCTCAGGCCTGGATGAAAAAGGCCTGGCCGCCCGGTCAGGCAGTATTCTGCATAAAATTCTTCATAATTATTCTGATTTTGCCATCAGCACTATTGACAGTTTTGTACAAAAAATAATCCGCACGTTTGCTTACGACCTGAAGATTTCGCAAAATTTCGAGGTAGAGCTCGATTCCGACAGGGTGTTGTCCGAAGCTGTTGACGTGTTGATATCCTATGCCGGCTCCGATGACCAGATTACCAGGATGCTCATCGGGTTTATCGAACAAAAAATGGATGATGGCCAGAACTGGGACATCAGCCAGGACCTGAAAACATTCTCCAGACAACTGTTGAAAGAGGACACGCAAAAATTTCTCCACCTGTTTGGCGACGTTAAGTTAGCCAATTTTTCAAAAGCTATTTCCGGAATCTCCGCCCGGAGAGCCGCAACAGATAATAATGCAAGGAAACTCGCCGGCGCCGTATTAAAATTGATAGAAGACAATGATATCAACCCAAAGAGTTTTTACCAGGGAATGAGAGGCATACCCGGTTTTTTTACAAAAGTCAGTCAAAACGGCCTGGCCGGCTCCTCCCCCAATTCTTATTGCAACAGCGCCATACAGGAAGATATGTGGTATTCCAAAACACAGCCTGAAAATGAAAAGAATAAAATTGATGGCGTAAAAGACCAGATTGCCGAAGCCTACAACGCTATTATTCCTATGATACGCGAATTTCGCGACCTCGCGGTAATCGTTAAAAGCCTATATCCTTTGTCGTTGCTAAACCAGATAGAAAAGGAAACCGAAGCCTTGAAAAGCGATGCTAACCTTATTTTTATCAGCGACTTTTACCGCAAAATTCACGAACAGTTGCTTGGCGAACCCGTTCCTTTTATCTACCAGCGGGCAGGCGAAAAATATGCTCATTATTTTATTGATGAGTTTCAGGACACCTCCGTGCTGCAATTTCAGAATATGTTGCCGCTTATCGAAAATGCGCTGGCTTCGGGAAACAAAAACCTGATTGTCGGTGATGGCAAACAGGCTATTTATCGCTGGCGCGATGGAGAAGTGATGCAGTTTGCGACTCTGCCCGCCATCTATAAAAAACCTGCCCTGCCACATTTTAACGAGATTGAAAACGCGCTTTCCAGAAATATTATCTACTACGATGAGTATTCAGGACATATTCCTGATGTGAATTACAGGTCGAAAGCCGAAATCATCAATTTTAATAACAACTTGTTTAATTTTTTAGCCGGCGAAGTATTGGCCGATGAAAAAAGAAGCATCTATCTCGACACCATACAAAAGCCCCGGCCGGGTAATGATGGCGGGTATGTGCGTTTAAAATTTTTCGAGGCGGGGCCTGATTATGCGGACAGGCAGCATGCCGAAATTTTTGAGATTATCAGCCGGCTTATCTCCTTAAACACCCCGCTGAAAGACATCGCTGTCATCTGCCGTGTAAACAGGCAGGCAGCCGCTATTGCCTCCTTTTTGCTTCAAAAGGGCGTTGACGTGGTATCAAGCGAATCGCTGCTGCTGAGTTCTTCACCCAAAGTCAACTTTATCGTATCGCTACTACGGTATGTCGACAACCCTGCCGATGAGCTGGCGGCCGCTTATATCCTTAATTTCCTGCAGCACAATTACCCTGCAGACTATGACCTGAACGCCCTGATTGCTCAATATCAGTCGGTAAAATCAGCCGGTAAGAGCAAGTATCCTCTGAACGAAATTTTTGCCATTTTTCAGAAAGATATCGAATGTGTCAAGATGTCCGGCACCCCGCTATTCGACCTGGTGGAGTCGCTGGTCAGGACATTCGGGTTTCATCACCAGTCCGATCCTTTTATGGTTTATTTCCTGGATGCTATCAGCGAATTTGTGAGCACAAAAACTCCCTGCCTGCCCGATTTTATAGCATGGTGGGACGAGAAAGGCGCAACGCGCAGCATTGTAGTGCCCGAGCAACTCAATGCTGTAAAGATTATGACCATTCACAAAGCCAAAGGACTCGAATTTCCTGTGGTTATCTACCCGTTTGCCGATGAAATGCCCGGCAGCAAAGGCGCCAGCGCATGGGTGATGAACTCTTTTGACTATTGTCCTGAAATTCCCGCATTCCCAATAGCCATCAGCGCAAAAGGATTAGAAGGATCTTCATTTTCGGATTATTTTGAACAAGAACAGAGTCTGGCACGCCTCGATATGATGAACATTTGTTATGTAGCGCTCACACGTCCTGAAGAACAGCTCTATGTGCTCACAAAAAAGTACAAAGAAAATGGTCACAGTTTTGGCTCACTGCTGAAAAAATATTTGATGCATCGTGAGCTGTGGTCCGAAGAAAATGATGTGTATGAGTTTGGAAGCATTGCGGCTGTTACCACAAAAGAGAAGCACACCAGCAAAGGACAAACAGTGGTTCCGGAAAATATCCTGTCCTCCGATTGGGCCGCCAGGATGCTTATACGCCACGATTCGACCGTATTATGGGCCGATGATGAAACGGCCACAACCCGCGGCTGGGGTAACATCATTCATAAAATCCTGTCGGAGATCAAACAAGCCGAGGATGCCATTGGTGTTACCACCGGCATGCTTCTGGAAGGCATCATCAGCCAGGCCGATGCTGAAAAGATAACGAAATACATTGAACAGCTAATGGCCAACCCGCATTTTAAGAGCTTTTTCGAACCCGGACTACCGGTGCTCACCGAGGCAGAGATACTTACCCCGGGCAATAAGGTGTACCGTCCCGACAGGATCCTGTTTGAAAAAGACAAAAATGTGGTGGTGGACTTTAAAACCGGCGTCCAAAAAGACGATCACAAAACACAAATTGATAATTACGCGGCCATATTAACCGAGATCAACAACAAACCTACCGAAAAATTCCTGATCTATTTGCACGAAGAGCCTTTGATAATAAAGGTGGACTAAAAGAGCATGTTCATCAATTCAAATATCGAACACCGATCAACGAAGAATGATTTAAGAAGTTTCTTCTTCAAAAATCGATATTCTTCAATCGATATTCGTACATCATTAAATTCCTTTTAATATCGAACATTGATTAACGAATGATGATTTAAGAGTGGCATATCACTTCAAAAATCTAAAATCCCTGCTTGCCGTAGGCAATGCTAATCGAAATTCATATATCACTTAATCCCTTTTAAGATCGAACACCGATTAACGATTGATGATTCCAGTACTTCAAAAATCGAAACTCGTCAATCGAAATTCATACATCACTGAATTCCTTTTAATATCGAACATCGATCAACGGATGATGATTTACAAAGTGGCCCTTCACTTCAAAAATCTATCCGACCTGCTGCCCGCAGTGTCCACACAGTTTCATTAATTTCAATCGTCATTTACAAACAGGCAAGGCTAGATTACAGGCCTTTCTGATCAAGATATTGTTGCAAAAGTTTGGCCACGTATTTTCCAAACACATCAAACTCAATATTGATAACAGTTCCTTTTTTGAAATTATGAAAATTTGTTACCTGGTAAGTAAAAGGGATGATAGCTACCGAGAACTGCCCGGGCTGCGAATCAACCACGGTGAGACTCACGCCGTTCACAGAAATGGACCCTTTTTCCACTGTTATATTTTTCTTTGACGCATCGTAGTCGAACCAGAATTTCCAGCTCCCATCCATTTCTTCAACACGGTTGCATACTGCCGTCTGGTCAACATGCCCCTGCACGATATGTCCGTCGAAACGAGCTTCCATTCTCATGCTGCGCTCAAGGTTTACTTCGTAACCCGTCTGCCAGTGGCCAAGGTTGGTCTTATCCAGCGTTTCCTGTATGGCGGTAACCACATACTGTGATTTGTCGTAGTCCACGCTTACCACGGTCAGGCACACCCCGTCGTGGCACATGCTTTGGTCTATCTTAAGCTCTTTGGCAATAGGGGTTTCAATGGTAATATGAATATTGGTGCGGTCGCGTTCGATGCTGACGACTTTGCCGGTGGTTTCGACTATTCCTGTAAACATTGTTTTTGGTTTTTATTGTTTCCTGCAAAGGTAGCAAAAAAGAAGATTTCATATCAGGATGGGATAATTTGCCTATTTTTGAAACAAATATTTCGAAAATGAAATTTCTCTCATCACAATTTTATCTTATACTCACTGCTACCGTGATTTTGGTAGTGTTTCCGCTATCGTGCAAAACAACTTCCGGAAAAGAAAATAAACCGGCCGCTGTGGCAGTGAAATTTCTGAAACACCTCAGGGCTTTTGAATTCGACGAAGCCCGCAAACTTGGCACGGAAAGCACCGGAAAGATGCTCGATATGTTTTCGATGATGCTCGAACTAAGTAAAGAGAAAGGCAAAGACCCCTCAAAAGATAAAAAAGACGTGAATATTAATGTGGTAAAAACAGCCATTGATGGGAAAAATGCCGTCGTTACATACAAGGATGAAAATGGCAAGGAGCAGCAGCTTGATTTGGTAAAGGTAAAAGGCAAATGGCTTGTAAATATGAAAAAGGAAACGCCGGCCTTATCTCCTTCCGGCAAAAATTGATGTTTTAGCTCAATCCCTTGTTGAGTTTGCATGATAGGTATAATCTCTATTTGCCTTAGCTTAAAGTTTTGTATCAGAAAAAAATATTAAAACGCAAAGGAAATGCGGTTTGTGTTTAAGTGATATTATGATTGGACAAGGAATGAAATTCCGTGACAGCGGGGATTCGGAAACTTCTCACATTCAAGCATCAATTCCGTGCGCGATAATACGCTATTCTTTAACAAATTTAGCGGTTGCAGATCCTTTTGGAGTGGTAATTTTAAGAAGGTACGTACCTTGTGGTAAATTGCCAACGTCAATTTGATTACCGGTAATTTGCCTGTTGAGTAGCCGCCTCCCGCTTAAATCATATATAGAAACAGTGGTATGGTGAGTATCATTTTCTATAAACAAAAAATGGTTTGCCGGATTCGGATAAATATGAATACGATCGTTAGTAATAATAGAGGATATACCATATGAAATGTCGGTTGATTTAATAATCGCTTCATAATCACCAACAGCATAGCCAATAAATGCATTAGGAAAGCTGGCCGACCATAGATTATTAATATATTCACTATTATGAAGTTGAGAAATCCAATTTATGCCGCCATCTGTTGTTTTAAGAATTATACCCTGAGCACCTACAGCATAGCCGGTATTTTCATCAGGGAAACAGACAGCATGTAAATTCGATGTTGTATTCGTTGTCTGAAACGCCCAGTTAAAACCGCCATCTGTTGTTTTCATTATGGCTCCGTCTGTCCCAACAGCATAACCTGTATGGGCATCCGTAAAATATACTCCGGAAAAAGAGCTGACTGCTGTGATAGTCTGACCAGTCCATAATTCACCGCCATTAGTTGTTTTCAGGCTCACACCATAATCACCAACTGCAAAGCCTGTATCAGAATCCACAAAATATACCGAATATAAAACAAATTGCGTCCCGCTTGTCTGAAGTGTCCAGGTAGCACCGCCATCTTCAGTTTTCAGTATACGTCCTGTATGGCCGACAACGTATCCAATGCTCGAATTAACAAAATAGACAGAATATAAATTTGCTGCCGACAGGCATGGTTGGATTGACCAGTTCATCCCTCCATCTATCGTTTTCAGGATGATCGCCATGCCATCAAAACCCACTAAATTACCTACTGCATAACCAGTATCAGCGTCGATGAAATACACTGAATTTAAATCCGTCGTTGTTCCGCTTGTTTGAGTTGACCATGTTGCTCCTCCATCGGTTGTTTTAAGGATCACCCCATAATTACCCACCGTATAACCGGTGTCAGATACCGGGAAACAAACTGACCGTAAAAAAATATCTCGTTCTACCGTCTGTGAATTCCAGCTATTGCCGCCATCCGTTGTTTTTTTTATAATTCCATTGTTACCAACGGCATAACCGGTGCTTATGCCGGTGAAATATACAGCATATAAATCATAAGAGGTATTAGTTGTTTTCAACGTCCAGGTGTCACCCGCGTTGGTCGTTTTCAGTATTGTCCCTGCTTCTCCTGCCACATAACCTGTATCCGCATTGATAAAAAATACTGATAATAAATCTTCAGATAATTGCTGATATGTCCAGGTTATCCCGCCATCGCTTGTTTTTAAAAACATACGGCTATAGCCAACAGCATAGCCGGTATCCGCATCCGCGAAGCACACCGAATTAAGATTCACAGTAATGCCACTCGTTTGAGCGGCCCAGTTCAAGCCACCATTATTTGTTTTCAGGATTATGCCGTAAGTACCGACAGCATAGCCCGTATCAGTTGCCGGAAAATAAATTGACCTCAGGTCATTCGTTGTTCCGCTGGTCATAATTGTCCAAGTTGTACCTCCATTTGTTGTTTTCAGGATCTTTCCGCCACTGCCGGAGATATATCCTGTTGTATCATCTATGAAATAAGCCGAAAATAAATTATTAGATATTCCGCTTATCTGGGCGATCCAGCTATCACCCCCATCGGAAGTTTTTAAAATCCTTCCCGATTGACCGACAGCATAGCCGGTATCAGCGGCAGTAAAATAAACCGAATTTAAATCATCCGATATCCCACTCGTTAGAACTTTCCATACTCCGCCGCCATTAACTGTTTTTAATATAATACCCCCTAACCCCACAGAGTAGCCCGTATTGCTATCTACAAAAAACACGGACTGTAAAGGATCATTTTGAGGCACTGCCGGATTTAGCCGCGACCATGTGTTTTGCCCAAAAATAATGATAGTGCAAAACCAAACAAAACAAATAGTAACAAACAATTTTTTCATTTTTCATTAATTGAAAATACTTAATAATATTTTATAGCAAAAATATGTCAAAATAATAATCCAAGCAAAAAAAAACCGCATTTTAATTTGCACGTTAGCAAAGCGCACATAGATGCATTCCAAAATTCTGCGCTTCGACAAAATCACCATAAATGATGATGCGGCAGGGCAATGAGTTAGCAGGCTCTTTTTTGTTAACGATTGTATTTAAAAAAAAACCAAGGCTTTATACAATCAAAAATTGCAATACCTTAGCCGCCTGAAATCAGCAAATGCAATTCAGAGGACAAATAGCAGAGAACTAATTGTATTTCAAATTATAAAACATATGGGTAACGATCTTCAGTCTAAAGAAAGAAAAACCATGTGGGTAGTTTTGCTGACAGCGGTTACAATGATTTTCGAGATAACCTTTGGCCTTATCACAAAATCAATGGCGTTGCTGGCTGATGGTATTCACATGGGGTCGCATGTGCTGGCCATTGGCTTAAGCCTTGGAGCTTATATTGCAGTCAGGCGGCTTGAAAAGAAAGACACTTTTACGGGTAATTCAAAAAAAATACTTTCACTTTCAGGTTATAGCAGCGGATTAATGCTGCTGATCTTTGCGATATTTATCCTGGTGGAGGCACTGAAGCGTTTTTTTAACCCCGTAGAAATCCAGTTTAAAGAGGCCATTATTGTGGCAATAGCAGGCTTATTCATCAATTTGATCAGTGCCCTTATTCTGCACCACGACCATACGCATTCCGATCACAACATCAAAGCCGCCTACTTTCACGTGCTGGCTGATGCCCTCACCAGCATAATAGCCATAATTGCGTTATTCGGAGCCATGCTATGGCAAATTTACTGGCTGGACGCCGCAGGCGCTTTCATCGGTTCCTTTGTAATTATCAAATGGTCAGCAGGACTACTAAAAGAGTCGGGGAAAGTTTTGCTGGATATCCATGCTGAAAACGATAACGCTGACAACAACAATTAATGAGTAAGTCTCGCATTATTCACGCTTTTTCAGAATGTGGTTTTTCTTGATCATTGCAGGTGCTTTTAGTGCTATTGTTCGGAAATAGCAACGTGCTGCCAGTCAAAACCGCGGGCGGTGAAAATCAGCAAAGGCATGATTTTTTCCGTCCTGCTGAGAGCGCTCGCAAGCATACATAACTTTAATTATTAACAATTTCTTGATTTTTCTCCCTCAATTTCGTATCTTCGCAATAACAATACAACCCCATAAAAATATATATAATGAAAAAATTACTTATACCATTTTTATTGCTGACAGGTTTTTGTGTTTTGTTTGGCAATCACCGGACCACGGCCCAAAATAGCTGGAACACTGCGGCTGTTTTCAACGGCAGTTGTTATCACAAAGAAATGGTCACTGCGCTCAACAGCACTTCGGGAGAGATGACAGTGGAGTTTTGGATTAAACTGGCAAATTACGCCTCGAATTATGCAATCATTGGAAAGGACCAATTCAGAATAATGACGGGGGCGAAAAAAATCCGCATCCAGGTGGATGGATCTACCCTCCTCTATTCAAACGCCGAGTTGGATACAGGCAGGTGGACACATGTTGCTGTTACGTTTAGCAATACCAACAACCAAATCAAGGTGTATTTAAACGGAAGTCTGGATAATACTTTATCGACTTTTACCGGCGCTTTCACTGCTACTTCCGACACGCTGTTTGTTGGTGCTAACGTCTATGTAGATACCCTGCAAGGTGAGCTGGACGAAGTCAGAATATGGAAAACGGTTCGTTCGGCCAGCGAAATTCAACAATACTACAAAATACATCTGGGCTGGTATGGATTAACCTATTATGATAACAACCTGGTTTATTGTCAGACCTATGATTTTGACGTGTACAGCCCCGGATTTTATTTACCGCATGGAGGCTCTGTCGGAACTTTTCAAAGCGATATTCTCGGCACCCGACCCTCCAAAACCGTCTTGCATAACAACAGCATGTATTTCACAGGAAGTTCTTATCTGGAGGCTTCTTCGGCCAACGATCCCGACATCTCTTTAACAGGGCCAATGACCGTGGAAGCATGGATTTACCCATTGACCACAGGCGCCGCGCAGACCATTGTTGATTTGACCCAGGGCGGCGGCGGTTATAAATTAACAATGAATGCCGCAGGAAAAATCGCCTGGATTATGGGAGGCAATATCGGTACCAGCGTCCTGGCGCTGACACCCGGCAGATGGTATCATATCGCTGTGATATGCGGCACGCCATCCAGCGGATCGCAAACTGCCTACATCTATATAAACGGAATTATGGATGCCGGCTATAACTACAACCAGTTAACGCTGAATACAGGAAAACTCAGAATTGGCACAAGCAGCAGCGGTACGGATTACTTTAACGGTTTTATCGATGAAGTACGCATCTCAAACTATTCAAAGACGCAAGTTGAGATACAGCGTTATCTGCACACACCCGTTTTGTATAATAATAAACCGGTGGCCCCTCAAATTACGGTTGCCTATAACTTTGATGGCGCTTTATATTCAGGCACCAGAGATGGTTGTTTACTAAAGAATTTTAGCTGTCGTTTTACTTATTCCACCGACACATATTCACCTATGTTTCACACGGGCAATTCACACGAATCGCTGCTCGACAGTTTGATGATGACACATCCCTTTGCGCCCATTCCATCTACGGGAACGGCTGGTTACACCTACGACACCCTGCTTGTCAACCAGTCAGTGCCAATCGATCATAGTGTTATGAAGGTGTTTGTATCGCTCAATCATGAATCTTTCAGTGACCTTAAAATCGAGCTGATTTCGCCCGATAACGATTCCGTTGTCCTGGTTAATCAGGTTGCCCTGCCTACCAAAGGCATCACTTGCTTGTTTAAGGAAATTCCTGATCAAATTTTGAACACCACATTTGTCGATAACGCCCCTGTAGCAGGCACTGATGACGACTTTACAATTTTTCATGGCAAAAACAGCCAGGGTAACTGGCGGCTCAAAATCACCGACCTGGCCAACGGCAATACGGGTGTGCTAAACAGTTGGGGCATTTTATTCAACGAAGGAGCTTATTTTGTAAACGAACAGGACAACAAATTCAATCCTGTAATTTATCCCAATCCTTCTGATGGAAAATTCTATATTGAAATGAACACCTCCGAAACCACAGATCACAATATTGAAATTTTTGACATTCTTGGTAAAAAAGTGTTTCAGGAACAATTTACCGGCAATAAAACAGCAATGGACCTGTCGGAGCAACCCGGAGGCGTTTATATGTGCAGGATTTTTTCCGGGAATAAGTCACATATTCAAAAAATAATTATAAAATAAGTCAGTAGGCACAAACAAGAGAAACGCCGGGCAATTTCATTGATTTTTGTTATGCTCCCGGTAAATTTCTTCGGCAGTATTGCCTTGTCTCATCAATTTGCGGAACTCCCATGGAGCGATTGGATTTTTGTCAGCCCACAGTCCCTTACCGGCTTTGCGGGCGTCCTGTTCCAGTGCCGCCAGGCCTTCGTCTTTGCTATATTTTTTAAAATGCCAGGCATACCCTGCCTTAATCATTTCATGGCTTAACTCCAATGTATCATCCACAATGGTGAATCCCAGCACCCTGCGATGGCCGTCGATGCCGGTAACCAGCACTTTGACGTTTTTGCCGAAGCACAGGTCCGACAAATATTTTTTGGCCACTTTGTTGAATGCCATACCTTTTTCGGGGGCATCAATACCTTCCATGCGCACTCTCAGGGTAGTATCGCCCGGTACCAGCACATCATAAGTATCGCCGTCAATCACGGCCACTACCTTACCGGCAACGGTATCGCCAACAGCAGGTGGCCTTTTTTTTAACGTATCCTGTACAGCAGAGGACTTCACATCATCCTTACTATCTTCGGTTTTTCCAAAGCCGCAGGACGAAATCAGTACAGCCATAATAAAAAACAAAAGATGTACCGCGGGTAGTTTTATGAGCCAGCCATTTTTTACCATAAGTATTTTCATGAACAAAGTCCTCCTATTTTTTTACGCACAAATGTCCGGTCAGGCTGCCGGCCAGGGCTGCAACCACATCCCTGATCTTATTTTTTATTTCATTCCAGGCCTGGTTTTTGCGTTCGGCGCCCCACTGATAGGAGCCCAGATCAGGCGGGCACTCCCTGGCGTAAGTAATCAACCCGTAACTGCCGTAAATATCGCTGCCTTCCTGAAAAAATCCGGAAAATTCATAATAATAACTTGCTTCTTCAATAAAAATCTTAAAGGTAAAATAGATTGTTCCCCTGCTGAAATTCAGATTATAATTGATCTCAGCCGAACTGGAAATACGGCCGCTGTCTTTGTTAACTCTATAGTCGGCCTCTTTGCCGGTGAGTGGCAGATAAGTATTAACCCACAACAGAGCAGCATCAAACAGGGCGCCATTTTTGTACATACTGTCGCACACAACCTCTGCCGTGAAGCGGATACCGCATTTTGATGAATCGATAACGGGTGTTGAATGAAAATAAAGGCTATCCACCAGAATCCGTTGAATAGTATATTTTCCTGCTGCACTGTCAGGCGCATCCCTGTAATCAATTATGCTATCGTTCACTGTGAGCAGCCTACAGGAAATCCTGCTGCTGTCTTTCAAAAAAATAGTATCGAGGGGCTGTGCAAAGCCTGCATGTAACAGGAAAAAAAATGAGCATAGAAAGGTAAGGAGTTTCAACCGTCTGATTTATTAAACGGTTTCAAATATACAATTTTTTCAACTAAACTTTGTAAGCCGGCATTTTCAAAAACACTTTCTATAAGGATGGCAATGCTCCTTAATGCCTGCCTTGCCGCCAAGCCACCAAAAGATTTTTTTCATTTTCCGGTTAATAGTTCACAATTACTTTCTATCAAAGAAAGGATTTTTTGATGTTGCTGACAAGGGAATACCGTAAATGATTGCCGCCTCACTGCCAAGAAGTCCCAGTTCCTTAACAGCCATACCAATAGTGTACATCACACGGTTATCAACACGATGGTTGGCGGCAACACTCACCGCTGAACCAATGGCTATGCCCAGATCCCCCGTATTGAACACACAAGGCACAGCCGGTTGTTTCATCTTTTCGTTGCAATTATCAAATCCGCACAGTCCGCATACCGGCAGCCCCATGGTGTTTATTTTGGCAGCAGCCAGAAACAGGCAGGAGGCCTGCAAAATGTTTTCCGCATCACGCAGAAAAAAAGGTGCATTAATCCGCTGGCCTATCTCTTTCATTTTTTTAGCTATTTCCTGAATATCCTCCTTTTCGGCGATAGCCAGTATCAGGTTATCGACGCCCCTTGCTTTGGGGGCCGTACGGGCAGCAACTATCATTTTTTCGGCTATACGCCTGACGGCCTTTCGCGGTATTTCATTTTCTGTAATCATTGAATTTCGGTGTATATGTTTTTAACCATTAACTATCTACTGTAAATATTGATTTTTCCCTGGGGAATTTTCTGTGCGCTGTGCACAAATTCCATTAGTCGCCTTGTTATATGTCACTCTTTGGTTATCACTTTTCCCTGGCTATACTCCACTTCCCTTTCCACAGTGCCATCTTCGCGATACCATATTTCTGTGCCTTCTTTCTCATTGTTTTTATAAGAGACTTCCCTTATCGGCTTGCCGTTCCAATAATAACCATGAAGGATTCCGGCGCCTTTATCAAAAATACCCTCGCCAACCTTCAATCCTTTATCATCGTAATATTCCCATTTCCCCTGATACAGGCCTTTTTCAAAATTCCCGTTTATTTTCAGCGTTCCGTTGGGATGGTATTCGCGATAGGCACCTTGCAGGGTATCGTTCTCATAATTCTCCTCGGTAAAAGGGTGACCGTCTTCAAAATACGCGGTGCTTTTGCCATTGCGCAGGTTACGGGTATAAAACTCCTCACGTTCAACTTTACCATTAAAACTCCACCGTGTTAGTTTTCCTTCAATCATCCCGTCCTGATAAGTACATTCCATTTGCTTGTTAGCATTAGAATAGTACCAGGTCTGCAGCCCATGCAGTTTTTTGTTTTTGTAGGTAAGCTCCGATTTCAAGACACCATCCTGATAATATTCTTTGCGTGTTTTGCTGCACGATACCAATACCATCAACAAAGCAAAAATTAGAATAATATTTTTTCCTGCTGTTACTGGAATTTTCATAACGCGACAATGGTATTATGCGACCATCAGCATAGCGCGGTCAATTCTGTTTATTTTTTCCTCGGCAAAGGCACGGGTAATATGCAGATCGCTGGTGTCGTTATTTGAAGGCATTTCGAACATGGTGTCGGTCATGATAATTTCAAAAATTGAACGCAGGCCTCTGGCGCCAAGCTTGTATTCCACGGCCTTATCGACGATAAGGTCCAGTGCTGCCTCATCAAAGGTAAGTTTGATTTTATCCATTTCAAACAATTTAATATATTGTTTGGTCAGGGCATTTTTGGGTTCGGTGAGTATGCGTTTCAGGGTATCCCTGGTCAGCGGATTCAGGTGACTGATGATGGGCAGGCGTCCTACCAGTTCGGGGATAAGCCCGAAACTTTTCAAATCTTGCGGAGCCACATACTGCATCAGGTTATCCTTGTCGATATTTTTTCGCTTTGTCCCGCTGGCATAGCCGATCATGCTGGTCATGAGCCGCGACCCGATTTTGTTTTCAATCCCGTTAAAAGCTCCGCCACAGATAAACAGAATATTTTCGGTATTGACCTGTATCATTTTTTGTTCCGGATGTTTTCGTCCACCCTGCGGCGCCACATTGACAACCGCGCCTTCGAGCAGTTTCAGCATAGCTTGTTGCACACCTTCGCCAGACACATCCCGTGTGATGGAAGGATTGTCGCTTTTACGTGCTATCTTATCTATCTCGTCAATAAAAACTATGCCTTTTTCGGCTTCTTCCACATTATAGTCGGCCACCTGCAACAGGCGTGTAAGAATGCTTTCAACGTCCTCGCCCACATAGCCGGCTTCAGTAAGTACCGTAGCATCGGCAATACAAAATGGCACATGCAACATTTTGGCTATGGTGCGAGCCAGCAAGGTTTTCCCGGTGCCGGTTTCGCCCACTAAAATAATGTTGGATTTTTCAATCTCCACGTCATCGGCAGATTTTTTGTGGCTGAACTGGCTGATCCTTTTGTAATGATTATAAACGGCAACCGACAGTACTCTTTTGGCCTGATCCTGCCCTATCACATACTGGTCGAGATGGTGTTTTATCTCAGCAGGCTTAGGCAATTCGAATTTATGGGAAACGCCGGTTTTTTTGCGAACCATATATTCCTCTTTAAGTATGAGTTCCGCCTGTTCTACGCAGCCATCACAAATATGGCCTTCCAGTCCGGCAATCAGCAGATTGACTTCGGACCGCTTTTTACCGCAAAAAGAACATTTTTCTGTTTCCCGTGGCATTATTTACCGTTTTTATTTTTACTGCTGAGCACCTCGTCTATCATACCATATTTCAGCGCTTCTTCGGCTGTCATCCAATAGTCGCGGTCCGCATCCTTCCAGATTTTCTGAAATGTTTGTCCCGAATGTGTGGCAATTATTTCGTAGAGTTCCTTTTTCAATTTCTGAATCTCGCGGGCTGTGATTTCGATATCCGAGGCTTGTCCTTCGGCGCCGCCCATAGGCTGGTGGATGAGTATGCGCGAATGTTTCAGTCCGGTACGCTTTCCTTTGGCGCCGGCACAAAGCAACACCGCCGACATGGAGGCTGCCATGCCCGTGCAAATGGTTGCTACATCTGAAGAGATATATTGCATGGTGTCATAAATACCGAGTCCCGCATAAACAGAACCTCCGGGAGAATTGATGTAAATCTGTATATCTTTTTTGGCATCAGCCGATTCCAGAAACAAAAGCTGGGCTTGTATAATGTTAGCCACGTAGTCATCAACGGGAGTGCCAAGAAAAATAATCCGGTCCATCATCAGCCTGGAAAAAACATCAACTTCGCGAAAATTTACCTGACGTTCTTCAATTATAGTACGTGTCATATCGTGTGCAGCCGAGAATTTATCGAGCCGCGAACTGGTAATGCCGAGGTGTTTTACGGCATACTTGCGAAATTCTTTGGAGGAATCCATACTTATTGTTTTTTGGTTGAAATTATTTTTACAAATTCATCGTACGACACATCAACATAATTCACGCTAAGTTTACTTTTCAGGAAGGCCAGCAATTTATCATCAAAAAGCTTATCGCTGATGCGCTTGGCTTCTTCCTCGTTCTTCAAAATATTGTCTGCTATCTGGTTCAGGTAGTTTTCATCCGGTTCGTGATGATGTGCTTCAGCTTCGCCTTCTTCATGAGTGTGTTCGTGTTCATGCTCATTGACTTTACGGAAATAGCCTTTTACAAAATCCCGCATTTCTTCCGCAGTAACATTGAGCCCGTGTTCTTTGATAATTTTGTTTTCGATAAGCTGCCATTTGATAACATCGCGGTGCTGCTCAAAGTCCTCTTCAATCTTTTCTTTGGTTAGTTTGGTATCTGTCTGTGTTTCCAGAATATATCGTTTCAGGAAAGCCTCGGGCAGATCGAACTGTGTATTGTTGCGGATAATTTCCGTAGCATCGTTCACAAACTTACGTTCACATTCCTTTTGATAACTATCAATAGCGTCCTTGCGTATCTGCTCTTTCATCTGGTCAATGTTTTCGATGGGCAGCCCTGGATATACCTTTTTATAAAATTCTTCATTCAGTTCGGCGTTTTTGTTGCGGTTGATAAGCTTAACCGTGAAACGGAACAACGAAGAGATATTTTCAAGCTCTTCCTTTTTCTTGCCGATAAAATAGGCGGCTTCAAAATCGTTGCGGCCTATCTCTTTTGGATTAACATCCACAAATTCGCCGGCCTTGAGTCCACGGAATTTACTTATCTTCTCTTCGTCAGCCAGTTGTTCCATGTAAATAAACGCATCATTTTTAATTCCGCCCTCTTTCAGGTTCCCGTTTTCATCCAGTTCGGCAAATTCACCCGAAATCATATCGTTATCATCCACCATTTCAACCTGTTCGAAGGTGCCATGACGTTTTTGCATTTCGGCCAGGTACTTTTCCACAGTTTCGTCGGTAACGCTGATTTTGTAATGATTAACCTGAGTTTTATCGGTAATATCCACGGTAAATTCAGGAGCAAAAGCAATATCGAACCAAAAAGTCAGGATGGTATCCTTATCGAGATCGATGGGCGTATTTTTCTCCTCATTTGCCAGGGGAGCGCCCAGAATGTTGATTTTTTGTTCGTCAATATATTTATATAAAGCTTCGCTATATTCTTTATTCACTACTTCATAAAGCAGTGATTTTCCGTACATTTTTTTCACCAGGCCAAAGGGAACGTGGCCGGGCCTGAACCCGGGCATATTGGCTTTACGCTGGTATTCCTTGAGCTGTTTGTCAACTTTTTCCTGATAATCGGCCGGTTCGAGTTCAATTTTTATCGAAGCCGTGAGTTCACCTGTTTTTTCCTGTTCTATCTTCATCTAAATTCTGTTTTTATGTTGTCTGTCTGAAAATTATAATTGAAGAAATCTTTTTTCAATTAATCCTTATTACGCATGCCTGCCCGCCTCAGACAGGGATGTAGGGACTTGCGCCAAAAAGCGGACAACCTGTCTGTTGCCAGGCAGGTTTCTCGTCCCGTTTTCGTCAAAGAACGTAAAATTTATCCTGTTCATCATCATTCCGTGCGGATGAAGGGACTCGAACCCCCACGTCTTTCGACACCAGATCCTAAGTCTGGCGCGGCTACCAATTACGCCACATCCGCAAAACGAGGTGCAAAGATACAAAAAAATTAAAATCTCAAATACAAGCAATTAATAATATTATATTGAGATAAATCGCATAAATCACAGCTTAAACTGATTCATAAATAATTACTCAAATTATTCTACTTTTGCGCACTTCAAATTGGGAAATATGTTGTTTTTGTTGTTGGCCATCGTAACCTCGAGTCTTATTTTTATTGCATTCAAATTATTTGAAAAAAACGGAATAAGCAATATACAGGCAATTACCGTTAACTATCTGACAGCGGTAATAATCGGATATCTCTCTACCGAAGAAATCATCACAACATACGTTGTTTTTGGCAAGCCCTGGTTTTATTTTTCTGTTGGCTCCGGGATTTTATTGATAGTAACCTTTTTGGTTTATGCATATTCGATTCAAAAAGTCGGGATTGCCATTACCAGCGTTTCGGGCAAAATGTCGGTAATTATTCCTGTACTTTTGGGATTACTGGTATTTCAGGAAGAAGCAACCTGGATAAGGATTATCGGAATTGTTACCGCCCTGCTTGCTTTTTACCTCACGCTGATGAAAAACCGCGAGCAAAAAGCTAAGGCCATATTTTTTGTTTTTCCGGTGCTGCTGTTTTTGGGCAACGGACTTAACGACTGCGTGTTAAAGATATCACAGGAACTCTATATCCAAAATGATTTCAGCATGTATTTGACCATAGCATTCGGAGTTTCGCTAATAGCCGGAGCTATAATTATTACTTTTTTGTTGATAACCAAACAACAAAAAATACATTATAAAAACCTCATTGCAGGAATTATTCTGGGTATCCTGAACTGGTATTCCACCTATTTTTTCTTTGCAGGACTTGCACAATTCGATGTAAGTGTGTTTATACCGGTTTTCAATGCCAGTGTGGTTTGCATTGCTGCCCTCACCGGCTATTGGTTCTTTAAAGAAAAGCTCTCCGGTATAAATATCGTTGGCATAGCGCTGGCTGTAATTGCCATAATATTTATCGCCTGGAAATAAAAAAAGGCCTCCCTTTCGGAAAGCCTTTATAAGTTCACCTTGACAAGGTTATTTCTTACCTTTGGCCGATGATTCTTTGTTGAGCTTGTCTTTCACTTCGCTGTTCTTCTTTTCCAGTTCATTTACCTGCATTTCCAGATCGTCGAGTTCCTTTTTCTTTTTGTTATACTCAGCATCGGTTATCTTCTTGTCTTTTTTGTTTTGTTCTAATTTGTTTTTCGCCTCTTTTATCTTGGCGTGCGTATCTTCGTTGGTTTTGGTAGTACTGTTGATTGACTGCTTTGAATTGGATACTGCTTCCTGTTTTGATTTTGCTTCTGCAGCCCGATGTTGTCCGAATTCTTTGCCTTCCAGGCCTTCCTTATTTTTTCCATAGGCATTGCCTTTGCCCTGATTTTCTTTATCTTTTACTTCACCCTGAGTTTTGTCTTTGCCCTGCGGGTTTTGTGGTTTTACAGGCGTTTGGGGTTCTCCGGGTTTTACAGGAACAACTGGTTTAGGCGGCTGGCCGACAGCCGGTTTGGGTACAGGAGGCGTTTTAACTTTTACTGGCTGCGGTTTGGGAGGCTTCGGGGGCTTATCGCTTCCCTTGCCCTGCTGTGCATATACCTGTGCACTGAAAACCAGTCCGGTAATGAGCAATGTAACCAGAAATTTTTTCATAATGGTAATGTTTTAAATGTTTTTTAATAAACTATCAGCTTTCTCATTCAGTTGTTCAGCTTCCGCATTTACATCAGAGGCCGAATTTTGAATTTCTTGTAATTCCTGTGATACTACTGTATCATTGGTGGCTTCATTTTTGTCGCCACTGCCGCCACAAGCGCTGAACATGAGGCCGCATACTAAAAGAATAAATAATTTTTTCATCGTTTTTTTTTCGCAAAGATACATAGGTATTTTTAAATATGTGCAAATTTTACTCCTCCAATGACTAATTTTTTTACTTTTGAACCCGCAAATTTTTCATACTACAAAAACCATACTAAAAAATAAATTATCCATGACTGAAAAAATTATTAACGAGAAATACCTTGCAAGTGCCATAAACAGGGCAAAAGAAAAAGGCGTTATCCTGCCCACTTTCCGGCAGATGGAAAACCCTGAACTGATACCGGAAAAGATAAAAAACAAATTAAAGGATATAGGCCTATGGGACCTCCACCCCCTGAACCTTTTCCGCATCACATGGAAAAACGAGCCAAAGAAGACGGGGGGATTATATGATGGTGTAAACTATTTGGAACTTCCCAAAGAAATAACCGGGGTGGATGCCCGCATAGTTTTTCTGGTCGGAAAATGGTTCCCTACCGGCGCCCATAAAGTTGGCGCAGCATACGGCTGTCTTGTCCCCCGTATCGTTACCGGTCAGTTTGATCCCGCGTTTCATAAAGCCGTATGGCCTTCCACCGGTAATTATTGCCGCGGCGGCGCCTTTGACTCATACTTGTTAGGCGTTACCGCAGTGGCCATCCTGCCCGAAGAAATGAGTAAAGAACGTTTCAACTGGCTGAAAGAAATCGGTGCCGAAGTGATAGCTACACCGGGTTGCGAATCAAACGTAAAAGAAATTTACGATGCCTGTTGGGATATACGCAAAAACCGCAAAGATTGCGTTATTTTCAACCAATTCGAAGAGTTTGGAAATCCCTGCTGGCACTACCATGTTACGGGTAAAGCCGTTGAAGAAGTAGTGAAATCCCTCGGAGGGAATCTCTCCGCTTATGTCAGCGCTACGGGTTCAGCAGGAACCATTGGCGCCGGAGACTACCTGCGAACTGTTTATCCTCATATCAAAGTAGTAGCTTCCGAAGCATTGCAGTGTCCCACCCTGCTCATGAACGGCTTTGGCGGACACCGCATCGAAGGCATTGGCGACAAACATGTTCCCTGGGTGCACAACGTCAAAAACACCGACATGGTTACAGCCATTGATGATGAAGACTGCATGAGGCTGTTGCGCCTGTTTAATGAACCCGAAGGGAAAAAACACCTTGCAGACGCCGGCTTATCTTCAGAAATTATCAGCCAGTTATCGCTGATTGGTATTTCAGGAATTGGCAATCTGTTATCGGCCATAAAAGCTGCAAAGCACTATGAAATGACCTCCGAAGATATCATCGTAACACTGGCCACGGATTCTGCTGAAATGTACCAGTCTCGTGTTACAGAACTTGCTGAACAAAAGGGCGCCTATAACAGCCTGCAGGCTGCCAAAGACTTTGAAAAATGCCTGTTCGGAACAGGTACCGACAACATAAAGGAACTGACATATACCGACAGAAAAGCCATCCACAACCTGAAGTATTACACATGGGTGGAACAACAAGGAAAAACCTATGAAGAAATAAATCAATTGTGGTATGACCGTAATTTCTGGCCCGACACCTTTAATCAGGTGACCTATTGGGATGAAAAAATCGATGAATTCAACGAACGCAGCGGCGTATTGAAAAACTTATAACCATGTGCGAGTTTCTCAAAAATCCGTTTTATAGGGAAGTCCCCCAATGGACAAATCAGGAAAATGCTTTCATGAATGAGGACATCCTGAATTTTCACCGTTTGCTGGAAGGTTATGAGCCCACGCCGGTGCACTCCCTGAACGGCCTGGCTAAAAAATTGGGGATAGGTTCAGTGTATGTGAAAGATGAATCGTTTCGCTTTGGTGTCAAGGCATTCAAACCGCTGGGAGCTTCTTATACCATTTTCCGTTTTCTGAAATCAAAATGGGAAGATAGCTATGCGTCGGAGTTCACGGTGTCGGACTTTAAGAATCATGAAAAGATGGCCGCCTTAGGAGCCTTTACTTTTTGTGCCGCCACCGACGGCAACCATGGGCGCGCCGTGGCATGGACCGCCCGCATCCTGAAACAGAACGCCGTGATTTATATGCCCGCAAACACGGTCGCTTCCCGGATAAAAAACATTGAAAGCGAGGGTGCCCGTGTAGTACTTATCGACGGCACCTTTGATGAATGTGTAAGCCGCGCAGATGCCGATGCCAAAGCCAACGGGTGGATCATCATTTCCGATACAGCCTATCCCGGATATATGTTTTATCCCCAATTTATCATGGCCGGATATTCCACTATCTTCCGCGAAATGGATGGTATCGTTACCATGCCGTCGTCCTGCAAAGCAGACATCGTCATACTGCAGGCCGGTGTTGGCGGACTGGCCGCTGCTGGCACCTGGTATATGACACACAAGTATGGCAAAAACCGGCCACGGATAATTTGCCTGGAACCTACCCGTGCCGATGCATTTATGGAATCCGTTAAAAACGGTAAACCAACTCATTCAAAGCAGGATTATAATTCTATCATGGCCGGCCTCAACTGCGGGGTTTCATTACTGGCATGGGATTATATCAGCCAGGGTGCAAATTATATGCTTACCGTCAGCGACACCTATGCCGAAAAAGCTATGCGGCAATATTATTACCCCGAAGGCAACGACCCGCAGATTATTTCGGGTGAGTCAGGCGCCTCAGGTATGGCAGGGCTGCTGGCGCTTTGTGAAGAAGAAAAGTTTTCAACACTCCGAAACGAACTGGGCATGAACTCCAAAACCTCTGTATTGCTCATCAATTCAGAAGGAGATACCGATCCGGTAAATTTCAAAAAAGTAATATCATAGAAAACCTCAACCTGGAATATAAAAAAGTATTTTTATGATTGTATTCAAACTCAACGGGGAAAATATCAATTATGACGGCGATCCCAAAAAACCTCTGCTGAAATACCTTCGGAACGATAAACACATCACTTCCTGCAAAGATGGCTGCTCAGGACAGGCATACTGTGGGGCCTGTATGGTAGAGATTAACGGGGAAGCAAAATTGTCGTGCGTTACGCTGATGGAAAAACTCCATGGAGCAGAAATTATCACACTCGAAGGTATTCCTGATGATATCAGAGACATTATTGCCAGGGCCTATGTCGAAAAAGGAGCCGTTCAATGCGGATTTTGCACACCCGGTTTTCTCATGCGCACCAAAGTGCTCTTTCAGAAAAACCCCAATCCCGGCAGGGAAGAAATCGTAAAAGCACTGAATGTGAACCTGTGCCGTTGCACGGGCTATGTAAAAATCATTGATGCCATCGCCCTTGCCGTCAGGATGCTGGCAGAAAGAAAACCCGTGGAATATTCTGCCAAAGAAGCTGCAATCGGGGCTTCTTTCCCAAAGTATCAGGCCTATGAAACAGCCATCGCTACCCGAAAGTTTGTCAACGATATGTACCTTGACGGGATGCTGTTCGGCGCCTTGAAATTCAGCGACCACCCGAAAGCAAAAATCCTCCGCATCGACTTCTCCGAAGCTGAAAAGTTGCCGGGAGTCATCAGGGTGGTTACCATCAAAGACATCCCCGGCGACCGTTTTACCGGTTCTATCATTGCCGACTGGCCCGCCATGCTGGCCGAAGGAGAAACCACCCGGTTTATCGGCGATGTGTTGTGCGGGATCGTGGCTGTGGACGAAGACACAGCGCGCAGGGCGGTGGATTTGGTACATGTCGATTACGAGATACTTTCTCCTGTTACCGACCCTTACGAAGCCATCAAAGAAGGAGCGTTGTCTGTTCATCCCGACCGTAGCAACCTGCTTGAAAATTGTATTGTACGGAGAGGCGGGGATATTGACCAGGCCATAAAAAATTCCGCCTTCGTTTCTACAGGATATTATACAACACAACGTATCGAACATGCATTTCTTGAACCGGAATCGGCCCTGGCAGTTCCTGAAGATGACACGATACACCTTTACAGCCAAGGCCAGGGAATTTATGTGGACCACAAACAGATAATTAAGCTACTCAATATCCCTGCTGAAAAATTGCGAGTAACTATGGTTCCTTGCGGTGGTGGTTTTGGTGGCAAAGAGGATCTTACAGTTCAGGGACATGCCGCCTTGTTTGCCTCGCTGACCGGCCAGCCCGTGAAAGTAACCCTTTCACGTGAAGAGTCCATACGTATGCACCCAAAGCGTCATCCGGTATTCATGGATTTCACCCTGGCCTGCGATGAAAAAGGCATGCTCACCGCCCTCAAACTGCGTGCAGTGGGCGATACAGGAGCGTATGCCTCCGTGGGAACCAAGGTTTTGGAACGGGTAGCCGGACATGCCAGCGGAGCCTATCATATACCGGTAGTGGATATTGAAGCCAAAACCATTTATACTAATAACATTCCTTGTGGCGCAATGCGCGGTTTTGGGGCTAATCAGGCAGCTTTTGCCCTCGAAAGTTGTGTTGACGACCTTTGTGAACAAGGCCGCTTCGACCGTTGGCAGTTTCGTTACGACAATGCCCTGGAAGAAGGCAAAATGACGGCCACCGGGCAAATTCTCGAACAAGGGGTTGGCGTGAAAGCGACACTGGAGGCAGTAAAAAAAGCATTCTATGAATCCAAAAATGCCGGTTTGGCATGCGGTATAAAGAATTGTGGTGTCGGTAACGGGATGATAGATTTCAGCCATGCCCGCATCGAAATTAAATCCGAAAATGAGGTAGTGGTCAAACACGGGTGGACCGATATGGGACAGGGTATCTGCAATGTGGTGATACAGATAGTATGTTCTGAAACGGGCATTAACCCTGAGATAATCCAGGTTGAAATGGATACTGAAGCAGGGCTTGAAACAGGAATGACAACATCCTCGCGCGCCACGGTATTGCTGGGCAACGCTGTCATCGATGCCTCCCGCAAAATGAAAAACGACATGGAACAACATGTTCTTGCAGACCTTGTTGGCAAACAGTATTCGGGATATTCGGAATGTAACTGGACCACCAAACCCGGCGCCGATGTTGAAAAAATTGTTACTCATTTTTCGTATGGCTATGCCGCACAATTGGTAACTCTTGATGAGCAGGGCAATATCAAAAAAGTGGTTGCGGCGCATGACGCAGGAAAAATTATGAACCGGTCCATGTTTGAGGGCCAGGTGGAAGGCGCTGTGGTGATGGGCCTTGGCTATGCACTGACCGAGGACCTGCCGATGGAAAATGGCCGCCTGAAAAGCGTTAAGCTTAAAGATTGTCAGCTATTCAAAGCTAAAGATGTCCCCGAAATAGAAGTTATCCCCGTGGAGGTGGAGGACAATTTCGGGCCATATGGAGCCAAAGGATTGGGAGAAATAGGACTGGTGCCTACCGCTGCAGCAGTGGCTAATGCTCTTTACCAGTATGACAAAGTGAGAAGGTATCATTTGCCGATGAAAAGGAAATGACAGATAATAGGATTGCAAAAAACTGATATTTATTGGAAGTTCGGAGTGTCCTCATTAAAACAAGAGGTAACTGTTCTACCTGATAAAATTAAAATACTCTTTCTTCTCTTTTTTAGGAGATTCAACCGTTTCGGTTGTAGATTCCTTCATCTTTAACAGCCATGCCATATTTTTTCCCAATACACGCATGATCTGTTTGCCTTCAACATCCTGCTGCACCTCTCCGGGAGCCGAGCCATGTATCACATTCCAGTAATTTGATGTGGCCAGTATCATCTCAGAATATGAAAGATAATGATACAGGCAGTCAAGAGTAGCCGAACCTCCCGTTCTCCTCACAGCAGTTAAAGCTGCGGCCACCTTATGCCGGAATAAATTACCGTTAACTCCCGAAACAAAGAACAGCCTGTCCAAAAAGCTCTTCATCGTGCCCGCCACACCGGAATAATAAACCGGAGAGCCCAGGATGATGCCGTCGGCAGTTTTTAATTGCTGTATCCACTGGTTCAGGTCATCGGTGTTTATCACGCACTTCTCATCCCTGTTCCTGGCACAGTTGCCGCAGGCATTGCATCCATGTATCATTTTATGCCCGATATGCAACACTTCAAATTCAATACCCTGAGCCTGCAGCTCATTGCCCACCATGGCTAATGCATGAAAAGTATTACCTTCTTTGTGGGGGCTTCCGTTTACTGCTATTACTTTCATATGCCTTGATATTTAAACGATACTAACTGAAACATAAAAATTTTAAAAACTCAAAAAATGACTTCCCGGTAATTGATATTCAGAAAGTTTACAGAAAAAGGCAACAGATATCCTGCTTATTCTTTCACGATTAACCTGCTGATTACCTCCTTACCAGCTGAAAAACACATCAGGTACGAACCCGCCGCATAATCTGACAGATCAAGGGCTACCGTATGCTTTCCGGATTTCATTTCAGAGGCCATAAGCGTTGTGGATTGTTTTCCCGAAACATCTGTCATCGTAACGACAATCATATCGTCGCCAGGCAGGTCAAATTCAAGGTTTAAAAAATCTTTTACAGGATTGGGAAAAAGAAGCGGTCGTAACCGGTCTTCCCCTGCATTGCATTCGGCCACGCCAACCAGTCCGGCC